>Ga0164242_10000111_pt1 | contig 96516 bp, 82 predicted proteins | sample OricomgcompostMG_FD_108783 | JGI IMG/M metagenome (GOLD analysis project Ga0164242, IMG submission 108783) | Miracle-Growth compost microbial communities from Emeryville, California, USA - Original compost - Miracle growth compost (MG) ...
GCTCTTGCCGGTCAATCCCTCGACCAGCATCATCGCCAGCGCGGTGGTCTTCACGACGTCGAAGCCCAGCACGAAAATCGCCTTGGAAATGGTGGTGATCGGCTTGCCCGCCGCGGTGCGATAGAACACGATGTTCGAAAGGCGCAGAATCTTCTGCGACAGCGCGACGTCGGACAGGACCAGGTAGGCCAGGTCGCGCACCGCCTCGTCGTCGGACGAAGCCAATTGCACGACACGCGAAATGGAACTGCCGAGCGCGGGGAGATCGGTGTTGCTGGCGATCGCCCTCAGGACGCGATCGCGTGCCGCCACGTTGTTGCCGTCGGCGGCAGAGGAAGCCAGAGGCATGAAACTTTCCTGTCTTGTTGAGTATCCGGCAAGATCGAAACGGCCGGCTGCTCGGCCGCCGACTGCGCGGAATAGGATGATGCGGCAGCGCGGCCGGATTGTCGATCGGCGAATTGTGAAATAACGTTTCTTGATCGATGCCGTGTTGCAGACAGGATCGGCGAGGCAAAAAAAGCGCGCCGGACGGCGCGCTTTTCCCTCGACCACGAGACGGAAGGCTTATTTGCCCGCCTTGCGATAGGCTTCGGCGCTCTTCAAGATTTCGGCCCTGGCTTCGTCCGGTCCCGTCCATCCTTCCACCTTGACCCATTTGCCCTTTTCCAGATCCTTGTAGTGTTCGAAGAAATGCTGGATCTGCTGCAGCGTCAGTTCGTTGAGGTCTTGCGGCTTCTGGATGTGCTTGTAAATCGGCAACAGCTTGTCGACCGGCACCGCCAGCAACTTGGCGTCGCCGCCGGCCTCGTCGGTCATCTTCAGCATGCCGATCGGACGGCAGCGCACCACCACGCCGGGCAGCAGCGGGATAGGCGTGATGACCAGCACGTCGGCGGGATCGCCGTCGTCGGACAAGGTCTGCGGAATGTAGCCGTAGTTGCACGGATAGTGCATGGCGGTGCTCATGAAGCGATCGACGAAGAGCGCGCCGCTTTCCTTGTCGACCTCGTACTTGATCGGGTCGCCGTTCATCGGGATCTCGATGACGACGTTGAAATCGTTGGGCAAGTCCTTCCCGGCGGGAACGTTGTTCAGGCTCATGATGGTTTCAAATATGAAAGGGATGGTAAAGCAGCGATTATAGCGAAGCGGCCGGGCCGCGAAGGCCGGGCCACGAATGGCCGGGTGGAATGGTTGCGCCGCGCAGAGCGGGCTGCACGACCGCGGCCACGCCGGCTGCGCGGCGCCGGCACGACGTCAGACGACGGTCGCGTAGGCGCACTGGCGGTAATGCTCGGCGGCCTGTTCCGGCTGGTTCAGCGCTTCATGCAGCTGCGCGAGCTTCAGATGCGTCTCCTGCAGCAGGCGCGGCGCGTTCGCGTCCAGCAAGGCCTGCTCCAGGTAGCGCTGGGCCTTGCCCCACAGGTTCTGCCGCAGGCAGAAGGTGCCGAGCGTCAGCGCCAGTTCGGCGTCGCGCGGATGCGTGCGGCGCCAGGCCTCGCAATGCTCGATCTGTGCCAGCAGCGCGGGCGATCCTTCCGGCGCGGCCGAGTCGCGGTAGGCGCGCAGCAGGCGATCGTCCCATTCGACCGCCAGCGCCTTTTCCACGACCACGCGCGCTTCGTCTTGCAGGCCGGCTGCATTGAAGGCCGCGGCGGCATGCGCGGCGAGGAAGGCGCGCACGCGCTCCTCCGCCGGAACGGCGTGCCAGAGCCGCCGTATCGATTCCGCATCGTGCGGCTGATCGCGCAGCAAGTCCTGGTAGGCCAGTTCGCGCAGGCGCCCGGACAACGCCGGATGCAGCGCATGATTTTTGTCCAGCGTGCGCACTAGGCGCAGTACCTCGTTCCAGTTGCCGGCGCGCTGGTTGGCCTTCAGCGCCATGCGCAGCGCGTGGATGTGCCGCGTGCCGCTGGCATTGAGTTCGTCGACCACTTCCAACGCGCGTGCGGGCTGGCGCTCGTCGTTCAGCAGCTCGATCGTTGTCATCAGGCGCGCCGTTTTCAGCGAGGCGTCGGATTCCAGCCCCGCCAGCCACATGTCACGCCGCTCGGTCTGCCGCATGTTGTGCGCGGCGCGGGCGGCGATCAGCGCCGCCAGGCCGGCGTTGTCCGCCGAATCGCCGGCGCGGGCGGCAGCCTTCTCGGCTTGGCCGAAGCGTCCTTCGAAAAACGCCTTCAGCGCGTCGCGCAGCGCCTGGTTACCCTTGCGCTCCCGCTTTTCGCGGCGGTAGGCGGCGACGCGCCCCGGCATCCGCTGCGTCACGCGGATGGCTTTCAGCACCGCGTAGACCACGAAAAACAGCAGGACCGCCAGCAAGATGAAGAAATTCAGCGACAGGTCGATCCGATACGGCGGATAGAAGAAAACGACGTTGCCGGCATCGTAGCGCGCCGCGACGGCCAGGCCGATGGCGGTGGCGAACAGGGCGATCAGCCAGAGGAATATGCGCATGGTAGGAAAACCGTTGGCGTAAGGGACACCGGCCTTACGGCCTGGGCTTGTATGCGCGGATCGCGTTCAAGCTTTCCGACAGCGTCGGCATCTCGACGGCAAGATTGGTCGCCTGCATCTGTTTCAGGATGGCGAGCACGTTCTGCGTGCGCCGCGCGCGCGTGTCGAAATAGCGGGTGATCGCGTCCTGCGCGGCGGCGAGGTCGTTGCGGAAGGCCGGCTCGTTGCGCGCCAGCAGCCCCAGGCGCGCGTTCAGCAGGCGCAGCTTCAGGTTCTCGCGCAGGTAATAGGCCTGCGTCGGCGACACCAGCAGCGCTTCGGGCTCGTCGACCTTGCGGATGCTGACCAGCTGCCGCACGTCGCCCCACACCGCCGCGCTCCATTCCTGCCATGCGGCCTGCAATGTCGCGAGCCACGGCGCGGTGGCCGGCCGTGCAGGCACGATAGGTCGCGCATGCGGGCCGGCGGCCTTCGACGCCGCGCCCGGCGACGGCGGCCGCTCGTCCGAAAGCAGCGGCAGATCGTCGACCTGCCCGATGATGCTGTCCAGGCGCAGCGTCATCCCGGTCACGTCGACGCTGGGCAGAGCCTTCAGGCGCTCGATGTCGTGCTCGATGGCGCGCCGCACTTCGAGGAACTGCGGCGCGTCGCCGCGCGCCAGCCGCGCATCGGCGTTCTGCAACGCAATCAGCGCGCCCTGCACGTTGCCGGCCAGCTGCAGCTGCTGGTTGGCGATCGTCAGCACCTGCTCGATTTCCGTCATCGTCCAGTCTTCGCGCTTCCTAGACATGTCCTGGTACAGCTGCGCCAATGCGGCCTGCTGGCTCTGCGCCTCGGCCTGCTTGTTCTGCAGCACGCTGACCTGCGCCTGCATGGCCTGCACGGTTTCCTGCAGGTTTTTCAGCAGCGCCTTGGTTTCCATCGTGGCGTCGTCGCTGCCGCGCAGGCGGTGCGCAACCTCACCGCGCAGGCCCGACAGTTCGCGGTGGAACAGCCACCATTGCGCCACCATCAGCACGGCGAGTACGAGCAGCAGGAAATAGATCAGGCGACGCGAGCGGGAGCGCGGCGGCTGCGCCGGCGCGGCGGCGACGATGGCATGGGCAGGTGGGGAAGGCGCGGCAGGCGCGCCAGCGTCGGGAGCATCGGCCGAATTGTACATGTCATTCATGGGCAGGATTGTAACGCGGCCAACAGGCCCTCGTCGCCGGGGCGGCTCTGCACGATGCGCACGCAACCCAGCTCGCGCGCCGTTTCCGCGATGCGCGCATGCGGAACGAACAAGCGTTGCTGTTGCATTTTTGCGACGCCGTCGATTTCCTCCAGGCGCGACGCCATGGCGGCCAGGTTGCGCAACGCTTCCGAACTGGTGACGATCCAGTCCGCGCCTTGCCGCAAGAGCGTCAGCAGCGCGCGCCGCCGCGCCGGATCGAATGCCGGCGCGGCGCGGCGGTAGGCGGCGACCGTTTCCACCTGCGCGCCGGCGGCGCGCAAGGCGTCGCCCAGCAATTCGCGCCCGCTCTCGCCGCGGACGATCAGAACGCGCCGGCCGCGCAGCGCGTGCAGGTCCAGCGTTTGCAGCAAGGTTTCGGAATCTGTGCGCGCCGGATCGCGCGGACTGTGGATGACCGCGTGCGCCTCGGTCACGCCATGCCGCGCCAGTGCCTGGCGGCTGCCTTCGCCCATGACGGCGATGGCCGGTCCGCGCGGCCAGTCCGGCCTGGCGGCGAACGCGGCGTCGATCGCATTGGGGCTGACGAAGGCGACCAGCGCATACCGTTCGAGCGCGCGCATGGCGTGCTGCAGCGGCGCCGGGTCGGACAGCGGCAGGATGTCGAGCAGCGGAAAGATCACGGTGGCGCGCCCGAGCGCGGCGACGCGCCGCTCCAGCTCGGCCGCCTGCGCCAGCGGGCGCGTGATGACGACCGGATCAGGCATGCGGAACGCCGGCACCGTCCGCGTCCGAACCGTTCCGGCAGGCGGCAAGAATCGCGTCCGCACCCTGCGCGCGCAATGCGTCGGCAACCGCGCTGCCGAGCGCCTCCGGCGCGTCCGCCGCGCCGCGCAGCTCGGCCGCCGCCGTCCGGCCGCCGTCCGGCGTGGCGACCATCGCGCGCAGATGCATGCGGCCGTCCGCCACGGTCGCGAACGCGGCCAGCGGAATCTGGCAGCTGCCGCCGAAGCTGCGCGAGACGGCACGCTCGGCCGTCACGGCCAGCGTGGTCGACGCGTGGCCGAGCGGCGCCAGCCAGGCCAGCAGGTCCTCGCGCCGCGCGCTGATCTCGATCGCCATCGCGCCCTGCCCGGGCGCCGGCAGGCTGACCTCCGGCTCGAGGAAGCCGCGTATGCGTTGCGGCAGACCGAGGCGCTTGAGTCCGGCGGCGGCGAGAATGATGGCGGCATATTCGCCGCGATCCAGCTTGGTCAGCCGCGTGTCGAGGTTGCCCCGCAACGGACCCACGATCAGATGCGGGTGGCGCGCCGCGATCAAGGCCTGGCGGCGCAGGCTGCTGGTTCCCACCATCGCGCCCGGCGGCAGCGCATCCAGCGTGTCGTAGTCGTTGGACACGAAGGCGTCGCGCGGGTCTTCGCGCTCCAGCACGGCGGCAAGGTGGAAGCCCGCCGGCAACTGCATCGGCACGTCCTTCAGCGAATGCACGGCAAGGTCGGCCCGGCCCTCTTCGATCGCGACTTCGAGTTCCTTGACGAACAGCCCCTTGCCGCCGACGCGCGACAGCGAACGATCGAGGATCTGGTCGCCGCGTGTCGTCATGCCGAGAATTTCGACCGAACATTGCGGATATAATAAGGCCAGTTTTTTGCGCACATGCTCGGCCTGCCACATTGCAAGACGACTTTCGCGCGAGGCGATGACGAGCTTTTGGGGAGTAGGGGATTTCACACGGCTTCTTTCGATGATAGTCGCAAGACCGCCGTCACACGCCTGGCGATCACTGCATCCCCGTTCACGCTGCGGTATCGGACCTGCGCCTTGCGGCCGCGCCGCCGGGTCCGCCCGGTCGCGGATTCGAGAGTCGGGAAATGCGGGAAAGTCTATCATGCGCCCCGCCGCGAATCGCGCGGCGCCATCGGTATCTCTGTCAACAAACAAGCTGATTGCACATCTCCACCATGGTCAAGAAAAAGCAACCCTCCTCCCGTGTCGATGCTTCCATAGCGAGCAGGGATGCGCCGCTGAAGGAAGACATCCGCCTGCTGGGGCGCCTGCTTGGCGATGTCCTGCGCGACCAGCAGGGCGACCAGGTGTTCGAGGTGGTGGAGACCATCCGCCAGACCGCCGTGCGCTTTCGCCGCGAAGCCGATCCGCAGGCCGGCGCCGACCTGAACCGCCTGCTGAAGAAGCTCACGCGCGAGCAGACCATTTCGGTGGTGCGCGCCTTTTCGTATTTTTCGCACCTCGCCAACATCGCCGAGGACCAGCACCAGAACCGCACACGCCGCGCCGCGCTGCTCGCCGGCGAACCGGTGAACGAACCGAACGTCGCCTCCGCGCTTGAAAAGCTGAGCGGGGCCGGCGTCAGCCGCGCCGCCGTGCTGCGCTTCTTCAAGGAAGCGCTGATTTCGCCGGTGCTGACCGCGCACCCGACGGAAGTCCAGCGCAAGAGCATCCTCGACGCGGAGCAGGAAATCGCCCGCCTGCTGGCGGCGCGCGACCTGCCGATGACGGCGCGCGAACGCGCGCGGAACACGGCGCTGCTGCATTCGCGCGTCACCAGCCTGTGGCAGACCCGCCTGCTGCGCTACACCAAGCTGACCGTCGCGGACGAGATCAACAACGCGCTTTCCTATTACCAGCTGACCTTCCTGCGCGAGCTGCCGGCGCTGTACGCCGACATCGAAGCCGAGATCGCGGAGCAATTTCCGCAGCGCGGTGCCGCCGGCGCCGACATGGCAATGCGCCCCTACGTGCAGATGGGCAGCTGGATCGGCGGCGACCGCGACGGCAATCCGAACGTCAACGCCGGCACCATGCGCTATGCGCTGTCGCGGCAATCGACCACGATCCTTGACTTCTACCTGGAGGAAGTGCACGCGCTCGGCGCCGAGCTGTCCGTCTCCACCTTCCTCGCCGGCGTCAGCCCGGAGCTGCAGGCGCTGGCCGACATCTCCACTGACCATTCGCCGCATCGCGAGGATGAGCAGTACCGGCGCGCGCTGATCGGCGTGTATGCCCGGCTGGCCGCGACCGCGCGCCAGCACGGCTCGCTGATCAACATCCTGCGGCGCGACGTCAGCGAGGCGCCGCCCTACCAGGCGCCGGAAGAATTCGCGCGCGACCTGCAGACGCTGATCGATTCGCTCAATTCGCATCACGGCGCCGCATTGACGCTGCCGCGGCTGGATACGCTGCGCCGCGCGGTGGACATCTTCGGCTTCCACCTCGCCACGCTCGATATGCGGCAAAGTTCGGACGTGCACGAGCGCGTGCTGGCCGAGCTGTTCTCGCGCGCGCACGTCGAGCAGCATTACGCCGAGCTGCCGGAAGAAAGCAAGGTGGCGCTGCTGCTGAGCGAACTGTCCAAGCCGCGCCTGCTGTTCTCGCCGTACATCAGCTATTCGGACGAAACCCATTCCGAGCTGACCATCCTGCGTACCGCCCACGAGATTCGCAAGAAGTACGGCGCGCGCGCAATCCGCAACTACATCATCTCCCACACGGAAACGGTGTCCGACCTGCTGGAAGTCTTCCTGCTGCAGCGCGAAACCGGCCTGCTGCGCATCGGCGAGGAAGGCCCGGCGAGCGCGGCCGACGAGCTGATGGTGATTCCGCTGTTCGAGACCATCCCCGATCTCCGCCGCGCCGCCGACATCATGGAAAGCGTGATGGCGATCCCGCTGGTGCGCGCGCTGATCGCCAAGCAGGGCGAGCTGCAGGAAGTGATGCTGGGCTATTCGGATTCGAACAAGGACGGCGGCTTCCTGACCTCGAACTGGGAACTGTACAAGGCCGAAACGCGCCTGGTGCAGGTGTTCAACAAAGCGGGCGTCAAACTGCGCCTGTTCCACGGCCGCGGCGGCACCGTCGGCCGCGGCGGCGGCCCCAGCCATGACGCCATCGTCGCGCAACCGCCCGGCACCGTGAACGGCCAGATCCGCCTGACCGAACAGGGCGAGATCATCGCTTCCAAGTTCTCCAATCCGGAGATCGGCCGCCGCAACCTGTCCCTGCTGGTCGCCGCCACGCTGGAAGCCAGCCTGATGCCGCCTCCGGGCGACGGCAAGCATGCGAAAAAGCTGGCCGAATTCGAAAGCGTGATGAGCGAGCTGTCCGAGCTGGCCTACAAGGCCTATCGCGATCTCGTCTACGAGACGCCCGGCTTCACCGATTACTTCTTCTCGGCCACGCCGATCGCCGAGATCGCCGAACTCAACATCGGCTCGCGCCCGGCCTCACGCAAGGCGACGCGCCGCATCGAGGACCTGCGCGCGATTCCCTGGGGCTTCTCGTGGGGCCAGTGCCGCCTGCTGCTGCCGGGCTGGTACGGCTTCGGCAGCGCGGTCACCGCTTGGCTCGAACAGGGCAGCCGGACCCGCGCGTGGCGACGCTGCGCGCGATGTTCAAGGAATGGCCGTTCTTCGCCACGCTGCTGTCCAACATGGACATGGTGATCTCGAAGACCGACCTGGCGGTCGCCTCGCGCTATTCCGAGATGGTGGAGGACAGAAAGCTGCGCAACGCCATCTTCAAGCGCATCGTCAGCGAGCACGAGCGCGTGTCGGCCAGCCTGACGCTGATCACCGGCCGCAAGGACCGGCTGGCGAACAATCCGCTGCTGGCGCGCTCGATCAAGCACCGCTTCGCCTATCTCGATCCGCTGAACCACCTGCAGGTCGAATTGATCAAGCGCCACCGCGCGGCCATGCGCAACGGTCAGATCGACGATCGCGTGCGGCGCGGCATCCACCTGTCGATCAACGGCATCGCCGCCGGCCTGCGCAACACCGGCTGACGGGCGCGGGGCGCCGCAACGAAAAAAGGGCGGACCGCGGTCCGCCTTTTTCACGTCCGTCGCGCTATCTGACGAGCGCCTTCACCATCGGCCATTGCCGCCGCGAGATCGGCAGGCGGTCGTCGACGCCGCGCAGGATCACCTGCCAGGATTCCATCGCCTTGTCGCCGTCCGTTTCGGCATCGACCGGCTGCGTGCCGCGCTCGACGCCGACGATCGCGTCGCGCGCCACCAGCGCATTGCGATGCACGCGGATGAACGACGCGGCGAACTCCTGTTCCAGCGACAGCAGCGATCCCTCGATCAGGTATTCGCGCTCGCGCGTGCGCAGGGTGATGTACTTGGCCTCGGCCTTCAGATAGAGCACCTCGGCCACCGGCACCAGCAGCACGCGGCCGCGTTCCTGCACCGAAAAATGGCGGCGCACGGCATGCAGGGCCGTGGCCGCGCCGGCGATACGCTGCCGCTGCGACGGCATGCCGTCACGCACGGCGCCCGCGTGCCGCAGCGCGTCGGTCAGGCGCGCGGCGCGCACCGGTTTCAGCAGGTAGTCGAGCGCATGCACGTCGAAGGCCTGCAGCGCGAACTCGTCGTAAGCAGTGACGAAGATCACGGCCGGTCCGCCCGCATCCGTCTTCAGCAGATGATGGGCGAGCTCGATGCCGTTCATGCCCGGCATCTGCACGTCGAGCAGCACGATGTCGGGCGCGAGTTCCGCGATGCGGTCCAGCGCTGCCTGCGGCTGCGCGCTCTGGCCGACCAGTTCGTGCGGATAGTCGGCCGCGATGTCGGACAGCAGCGTGGCGAGCCGGGCGCGCGCCGGCGCTTCGTCGTCGACGATGAAGATGCGCGGCGGCATTCAGATGGCCTTCCGGTACGGCAGGCGCAGATGCACTTCGAACTGGCCGTTTGCTATCGTCGTCGTCAATTGAGCCTCCACGTCGTACAGCAGCGTCAGGCGTTCGCGGATGTTCCCGAGCGCCATGTGATTGCCGCCGGGGACCGGATCGGCATGATACGGATTGGCGATCACGATGTCGATTTTATCCAGCGCGCGTCCGATGCGGACGTCGATGCGCGCCGGCTGTTGCGACGGTTCCACACCGTAGTGGACGGCGTTTTCCAGCAGCGGCTGCAGCAGCAGCGCCGGCACCTCGGCCTGGCGCATCGTGTCCGCGTCGATGCCGTCCGTCGTCCAGGCGACGTCCATGCGCTCGCCGAGCCGGATCTTCTCGATGGACAGGTACTGGCGGCAGATGCGGATCTCGTTTTCCAGCGTGGTGATCTCGCGCGCATCGCGCATCAGCACGCGGAACAGGTCGGCCAGGTCTTCCAGCGTCGCTTCCGCGCGGCGCGGCTCGCTGCGGATCAGCGACAGCACCGCGTTCAGGCTGTTGAACAGGAAGTGCGGCCGGATACGCGCCTGCAGCGCCTGCAGACGCGCCTCGGCCAGCGCCGGCGAGAAGGCGCGCATGCGCAGTTCGAAGTAGTGCTGCAGCGCGAAGCCGAACAGCGCCGCGCAGAGCATGCCTTCCGTCGCCGACAGGCGCGTCAGCGAAATCAGCGCGCCGCCGTCGGTCAGCAGGTAGCGGATGATCAGCGCGGTGACGGCCGCCGGCAGCAGGCCGCACACGACGCGCTGGCCCCAAGGCGGGATGGTGCGCACGATGCGGCGCAAGCCGCACAGCGCGAACAGCGAGGTCAGCGTGGCCAGCTCCACCAGCATCGACGCTTCGACGAAGCCGAACAGGCCGGTTCTGAAATCCGGCGCGACGACCAGCATGCAGGCCAGCACGGCGCCATTGACGAACAGCAGCGCTCTTACCATGATGCCGATATTGCAGCAGTCCGGGATCACGATTTCGACCAACGGCGGCGAGACGTCCGGCGAAGGCGGCGGCGAAGGATTTGTCACGGCGGGAAAGGCCCTTGTTTTATAATCGCGTATTCCTCGGGATTCCATTATGACAGCACAACTTTCCAAGAAAAGCGAGGCCTGGTCGGCGCGTTTCAGCGAGCCCGTCTCGGATCTGGTCAAGCGCTACACCGCTTCGGTTTTCTTCGACAAGCGCCTGGCGCAGGTCGACATCGACGGCTCGCTGGCGCATGCCGAAATGCTGGCGCACCAGCAGATCATCAGCCGCCAGGACTACGAAGACATCCAGCGCGGCATGACGCAGATCGCGGCCGAGATCGCCTCCGGCAAATTCGAATGGCTGCTCGATCTGGAAGACGTGCACCTGAACATCGAGAAGCGCCTGACCGAACTGGTCGGCGACGCCGGCAAGCGCCTGCATACCGGCCGTTCACGCAACGACCAGGTCGCGACCGACATCCGCCTGTATGTGCGCGGCGAAATCGACCACATCGTCGGCCTGCTGCGCGACCTGCGCATCGCGCTGCTCGATCTGGCCGAACTGCATGCCGGCACCATCCTGCCCGGCTTCACGCACATGCAGGTGGCGCAGCCGATCACCTTCGGCCATCACATGCTGGCCTACGTCGAGATGTTCGGCCGCGACGCCGAACGCATGCTGGACTGCCGCAAGCGCGTCAATCGCCTGCCGCTGGGCGCCGCCGCGCTGGCCGGCACCACCTTTCCGATCGACCGCGAACGCGTGGCGCAGACGCTGGGCTTCGAGGACGTCTGCCGCAACTCGCTGGATGCGGTGTCGGATCGCGACTTCGCGATCGAATTCTGCGCCGCCGCCGCACTGGTCATGACGCACGTCTCGCGCATGTCGGAAGAACTGGTGATCTGGATGAGCCCGCGCGTCGGCTTCATCGACATCGCCGACCGCTTCTGCACCGGCTCGTCCATCATGCCGCAGAAGAAGAACCCGGACGTGCCCGAACTCGCGCGCGGCAAGACCGGCCGCGTCAACGGCCACGTGATCGCGCTGCTGACGCTGATGAAGGGCCAGCCGCTCGCGTACAACAAGGACAACCAGGAAGACAAGGAACCGCTGTTCGACACCATCGACACGGTGGTCGACACGCTGCGCATCTTCGCCGACATGGCGCGTGGCATCACGGTCAAGCCGGACGCGATGCGCGCCGCGGCCTTGCAAGGCTATGCGACCGCCACCGACCTGGCCGACTACCTGGTGAAGAAGGGCCTGCCGTTCCGCGATGCGCACGAAGCGGTCGCGCATGCGGTGCGCACCTGCGTCGAGCGCGACTGCGACCTGAGCGACCTAACGCTGGACGAACTGCGCGCCTTTTCGCCGCTGATCGAAGCCGACGTGTTCGGCGTGCTGACGCTGGAAGGTTCGGTCGCGGCGCGTGATCATGTCGGCGGCACCGCGCCGGATCAGGTGCGCGCCGCCATCGCGCGGATACGCGGGCAGCTCGGCCAGAACGCAGCCGGCTGACACGGGCAGCCGTATCGCATCCGAAAAAAAGCCGCTGCACGCCAGCGGCTTTTTCATGGCGTCAAGCGCCGTGCCGCCTCACCGGTGCGCAGCCATGAAATTCCGGATGCGCGCCTCCGCCACCGCATCCCACGCGTTCTGGTCGTCGCGGAAGCGCTTCCAGGGATCGTAAATCCGCCGGAAGGTCGCATTCCCGCTCGCCACCTCCTCCATCGTCTCGACCGTCGCCTTGTAGGATGCGTCCATGATGGGTCGCGAAAAGGCGCGCAGCTTCACCCCGTTCTTCTCCAGCCGGGCCAGCGCGGCCGGATTGCGCGCGTCGTACTGCGCCTGCATCACCACGTGCGTCTCGTACGACGCAGCCTCGATCGCCGCCTGGTAGGCGCGGGGCAACCGTTCCCATTCCCGCACGCCGACATAGAACGACAACTGCAGGCCGGGCTCCCACCAGCCGGGCGTATAGTAGAACGGCGCGACCTTGTAGAAACCCAGCTTCTCGTCGTCATATGGGCCGATCCATTCGGCCGCGTCGATGGTTCCCTTCTCCAGCGCGGGATAGATTTCGCCGCCGGCGAGCTGCTGCGGCGCCATGCCGAGACGACGCAACACCATGCCGGCGAAGCCGCTGATACGCATCTTCAGCCCCTGCAGGTCCTGCACGTCGCGGACTTCCCTGCGGAACCAGCCGCCCATCTGCGTGCCGGTATTGCCGCCGAGGAAATTGACGACGCCGTAGCTGCGGAAGAAGTCGCGCATCAGTTCGCGTCCGCCGCCCTGGTCGAACCACGCGGTCTGCTGGCGCGACGTCATGCCGAACGGCACCGCCGCATCGAACGCGAAGGCCGGGTCCTTGCGGAAATAATAGTAGGAAGCGGTATGCCCCATTTCCACCGTGCCGGCCTGCACCGCCTCGAGCACCTGCAGGGACGGCACGAGTTCGTCGCCGGCGTAGGGGCGGATGTCGAACCTGCCGCCGGTCAGCTGCAGCACGCGCCGCGCGAACACGTCGGCGGCGCCGTAGATGGTATCGAGCGACTTGGGAAAGCTCGAGGCCAGGCGCCAGACGAGGGCCGGGTCGCCCTGTGCCACGGCGGGCGCGGCGACGACGCCGGCGGATGCGCCGGCAGCGGCTCTTTTCAGGAATGCGCGGCGTTCCATGCGGCCTCCTTTCTGTCTCGTGCGTGCCCGCAACGGCTCGGCATGTGGACGAGCAGTCGATTACCGCGGAGCAACTTCACGCTACCTTACTCGAAAGATTCGGCCTTGGAAAGCGCGCGGCCGCAGGCGCCGCGACCGGCATGCGACAGAAGGGAACGGATGCGGCGCAATGGTCAAGCGCCGGCCACCACCATGCTTTCGATCAGCACCGAGCCGGTCTGCTTGGTACCGCGCACCAGCGTGTCGGCGCCGATGGCAACGATCTGCGCGAACATGTCCTTCATGTTGCCAGCGATCGTGATTTCCTCCACCGGATACTGGATGACGCCCTTCTCGACCCAGAACCCGGACGCGCCGCGCGAATAGTCGCCGGTCACGTAGTTGACGCCCTGCCCCATCAGCTCGGTCACCAGCAGGCCGGTGTCGAGCTGCTTCAGCATGGCCTTGAAATCGTCGCCCGGCTGCGTCAGCGACGAAGTCATCTGCAGGTTGTGCGAGCCGCCGGCATTGCCGGTCGTCCGCATGCCGAGCTTGCGCGCCGAATACGTCGACAGGAAATAGCCCTGCACCACGCCGTCCTTCACGACCTCGCGCCGCATGGTGCGCACGCCCTCTTCGTCGAACGGCGCCGAGCCGACCGCGCCGACGACGTGCGGATCCTCCACGATCTGCACGTGCGGCGCGAACGCCTGCCGGCCGAGCGAATCGAGCAGGAAGGTGGACTTGCGGTACAGCGCGCCGCCGGACACCGCCTGCACGAAGGCGCCGAGCAAGCCCGCAGCAAGTGGCGCCTCGAACAGCACCGGGCACTTACGCGTGTCGATCTTGCGCGCGTTCAGCCGCGCCAACGCGCGCTCCGCCGCATAGCGGCCGACGGCTTCCGGCCGGGCGAGCTTGCGCGGATCGCGCATCGACGAATACCAGTCGTCGCGCTGCATGCTGGCGCCCTTGCCGGCGATCGGCGCCACCGAGATCGTGTGCCGCGAATACGGATAGCCGCCCATGAAGCCGCGCGTGTTGGCCGATACGAAATGCGACTGCTGCGCGTACACGCTCGCGCCTTCGCTGTTGGTGATGCGCTTGTCGACCGCGAAGGCGGCCGCCTCGCCGCGCCGCGCCAGCTCGACCGCTTCTTCGGTCGAGATCAGCCACGGATGGCACAGCTGCAGATCCCTGGGATGACGCTCCAGCATGTCCTCGTCTGGCAGGCCGGCGCAATCGTCCTCGGCGGTGAAACGCGCGATGTTGTAGGCCGCCTCGACCGTATCCTGCAGCGCCTGCTGGGAAAAATCCGACGTGCTGGCGTTGCCGCGGCGCACGTGGCTGTCGCCGCCGAGGTAAACCGTCACGCCGATGCCCTTGTCCTTGTTCTGCTCGATGGTCTCGACGCTGCCCTTGCGCACGGTCACCGACAGGCCGTTGCCTTCGCTGATCTCGACAGCCGCGTCGGACGCGCCCTTCTCCTTCGCGTAGCGCAGCACGTCCTGCGCAAGCTGCTTCAACTGGTCTTGACTGTGAGTAAATACGGAATCGCTCATGAGCCTGTGATGTTCGGGGATGCCTGTAAAGCGGTTATCATAGCAGCCTGTTACCAAACGGCTTTGCCGCCTCACCTCCCGTCCCATCATGCCGAATGCAAACCGGGGCTCGGTCGGCTTCCGCTCGAACGAGTTCGAACAGGAATACGACCGCCCCTCCAAATCCGAAATGAAGCGCCAGATGACCGCGCTGCAGAAGCTCGGCGAAGAACTGGTCGCCGAGCCGCGCGACCGGGTCAAGCGCGTGCCGATGCCGGAAGACCTGATGGAAGCGATCCTCGCATGCCAGCAGATCCGCGATCACGAAGGCCGGCGCCGGCAGCTGCAGTACGTCGGCAAGGTCATGCGTACGCTGGACGAGGAAGAGATCGCCGCGATCCGCAAGGTACTCGACAGCTGGAAAGGCGCGTCGAAGGCCGAAACCGCCGCGCTGCACGCGATCGAGCGCCAGCGCGACCGGCTACTGGCCGACGACCAGGCACTGACCGAACTGATGCTGGCGCACCCGCAGCTCGACGTGCAGCAGCTGCGCACGCTGATCCGCAACGCGCGCAAGGAACAGGCCGACGGCAAGCCGCCCAAGGCCTACCGCGAGATTTTCCAGCTGCTCAAATCCTTGCAGGCGCCGGCCGAAGTGACGGACGCGGAAGGAGAGGCAGATGACGACGCAGACGAATGAGCGCGGCGCAGCGCCCGACACGCTGCGCATCGGCCTCGTCTCGATTTCCGACCGCGCCTCCAGCGGCGTCTATCAAGACCAGGGCCTGCCCTCGCTGCAGGCCTGGTTCGCGTCCGCGCTCGCCACGCCGTGGCACATGGTGACGCGCCTGATTCCCGATGAACGCCCCGCGATCGAACGCGCATTGATCGAGCTGGTCGACGTCGAGCGCTGCCACCTCGTCATCACCACCGGCGGCACCGGCCCGTCGCGCCGCGACGTCACGCCCGAAGCGACGCTCGCGGTCGCCACCAAGGAAATGCCCGGCTTCGGCGAACAGATGCGCCAGATCAGCCTGCGGTTCGTGCCGACCGCGATCCTGTCGCGCCAGGTGGCGGTGATCCGCGAAACGCCCGATCACGCCGCGCTGATCATGAACCTGCCCGGCCAGCCAAAATCGATCAAGGAAACGCTGGAAGGCCTGAAGGATGCCGACGGCGGACAGCAGGTCGTCGGCATCTTCGCCGCCGTGCCCTACTGCATCGACCTGATCGGCGGTCCGTGGATCGACACCAACGAAGCCGTGTGCAAGGCATGGCGGCCGAAGACCGCCGTGCGCCCGGCGAAATGACTTTCCCCTGTACCCTCACCATCCCATCATGACCCTGAAAACCGTCGAACTGCAAACTCGATCCGATCCCACCGTTGCCATCATCTGGATGCACGGCCTCGGCGCCGATGGCAACGATTTCGTGCCCATCGTCAAGGAGCTGGACCTGGCCGGCTGCCCCGGCATCCGCTTCGTCTTCCCGCATGCGCCGATGCTGCCCGTCACGATCAACGGCGGCCGCATGATGCCGGCCTGGTACGACATCTGGGCGACCGAGTTCGGCCGCGACGACGACGAGAAGACCATCCGCGATTCGCAGGCCGACATCGGCGCGCTGATCGAGCGTGAAAAGACGCGCGGCATCGCGTCCGACCGCATCCTGCTGGCCGGCTTTTCGCAAGGCTGCGCGATGACGTTCCAGACCGGCCTGCGCTACCCGGAAAAACTCGGCGGGCTGCTTTGCCTGTCCGGCTATCTGCCGCTGGAAGCATCGTTCGAAGCGGAACGCAGCGCGGCCAACCGCGACATCCCGATCTACTACGGCCACGGCCGCAGCGACCAGGTGATCCCGATCACGCGCGCGCAGCAATCGCTCGCCTTCCTGCAACGGCACGGCTACGACGTCGAATGGCACGAGTACGACATGCCGCATTCCGTGTGCATGGAAGAGATCGACGACATCAGCGCCTTCCTGAAGAAAGTGCTGGGCTGACGAGGGTGCAGCCCTCTTGATGCGTACGAATGCCGTCCCGCGGGACGGCATTTTCTTGTTCGCGACATGGTCCGTCCGGAAACGCCGGGAACAGCTTTCCCAAAGGGAGCAAGTTGGGACAGCGAGGGGGCCAACCCGGCATTCCTTGGCCCTGGGTGGCGTGGCTTGAGGGAAAAAGGCGATGCGCAACCTTTCTCTTCGGAAGCGCATCGCAAAGGGTAGTAAATGGGAAAACCGGGCACAGCGCGTCATCCGCCCGTCCTGTCGCAACCTGACGCTCGCTGGCCGCAAGGCCGCAATCAGGGACGAAATCACTTCGCCGCCGGCACAAGCAATGCCGGCGTCATGCATGCCGTCCAGCGTTACATCGGCGGCAAGCCGTCTCCAGTCAGGATAGGCCTGGAGAAATCAGCCGCTTTTCGCGACCGCCAGCCCCTTGGCCGCAGGCTGCGGCGCGCTACTGCCCACCTGCACGTCGCCGGCCAGCTGACCGCCCTCCTCGATCACCACGTTGCCGTAGCGTATCCTGCCGGAGACCTTGCCCGTTGCATAGATCATCAATTTCTGACGCACCGTCAATTCGCCGTCGAAGCTGCCGTGGATTTCGGCGATGTCGATTTCCGCCGAACCCTTGAAGGAACCGTTCTCCGCGATATGCATCACGCGCGAATCCATGGTCGCCTCGACGAAACCCTCGACCACCAGCGTGTCGCAGTCGGTGATTTCGACGCCTTTCAGCTTGATGTTGGGGCCAACGATGAGCTTGCTGCCGCCTTCGTTCGCGCCTTGCGCGGCAGCAGCGGCCTGGGCGGACGCCGAGGCGTTGCTCGGCGGCACCGGCCTGTGCAGGCCGGGAGCGGAAGATGCGGAACTGGAGGAAGCGGCGCTCGGCGGATTCGACGCGCCGGAAGAGGGAGAAGAAGCGGTATTGCCCAGCGGCTGGTTGGGATTGTTTGGGTCACGCTTTCCAAAAAGCGTATCGGAACGAAGCATGGATGTCTCCTGGAAAAATGTCGCAATGCGCGCAGGCGCACCCCGAAGCAGTCAGCCTGCCGCAATCGCGGCACGATGATACGAACGGCCACAGCAGCACGCGCGCGATGGTGATACTGCGAAAGCCATCGCTTTGGGTGCGCTACCGCACGAAAGTTCGTAGCTGTTACATTTTTTGTAAAATCGCCAGGGAAATTTTCTTAACGATGCGGCCGGACGCCGCAGTACGAATCTCTCCGTCGCCGAAAACGCTCCTTCACAAGGACGAACGGCGAAAAAAAAGCGCTGCCAGCGGGCAGCGCTTTTTCGTCGCAGCGACAGGCTCAGTCGCGCACGACTTTCTTGTACTCGTTGGTGCGGGTGTCGATCTCGATCACGTCGCCCTGGTCCACGAACAGCGGCACCTGCACGATGTGCTGGTTTGCCTCGATGGCGTTCTCGATCCGCGCTTCCTTCAGCACGTTGCCGGAAGTGTTGCCCTTGACGGCCGGCTCGGAATACACGATCTGGCGCGCAATGGTAATCGGCAGTTCGACGGAAATCGCCTTGCCGTCGTAGAACACGGCTTCGCATTCCATGCCGTCTTTCAGATAGTGCAGTGCGTCGCCGAGGTTTTCGGCTTCGATCTCGTACTGGTTGTATTCCTCGTCCATGAACACGAACAGCGGATCGGCAAAGTACGAATAGGTCACCGGCTTCTTGTCGAGCACGACGACGTCGAACTTGTCGTCGCCGCGGAACACGTTTTCCAGCGGCGCGTTGGTCAGAAGATTCTTCATCTTCCATTTGTAGGTGAAACCGGTGCGGCTGGAACCGTTGACGTCGGAACGCAGCACGATGAACGGCTTGCCGTCGACCATGATGATGTTGCCGACGCGAATCTCTTTTGCAAATTTCATAAATGCGATCGTAAGGAGGGTTGCGTGAAAGACCTTCCGCCGCCTCGTGAAACGGCAGCGCCGTCATCGCCTGTGATCGGAAGGACGTGATGGATTAACCCGGCATTATATCTTGTTTTGCCTGTTTTCCGCCCAGATTCTGTCGACAAAACGCAGCAGATTGGTCGCAAGATCGCCATTTGCCGCCACTTGGCGGCGCCACGCGTCGGCCCGTTGCGAGATTGCCGGCATGGCGGCGCGCAAATCCCGCCACCACGGCGCAAGGCCGGCCGCTGCGCCGCCCTGCGCGCCGTCGGCACCGTTCCATCGCAGTGTAAATGCGCCCAGGGCCTCGATCCCGTCCGCGTAGCGCTGCAGGAAGGCGCGCAGCTTCTTGTGATGCAGGTTCTCGTCCTGCGGGTAGATGTCCCAGACGAAAGGCCGGCCGGCCCATTGCGCCCGCACGAACGAATCTTCGCCGCGCACGAAATTGAGGTCGCAGACCCACAGCAGCCGGTCGTAATCGGGCTGGGCGACGAAAGGCAGCACTCGCACGGTCAGCGCGCCGCGGGTGCGCGCGGCGCCCGCCTCCGGTTCGGCGCCGAGGAAGGCGCGCACCGCTTTGGCCGCCACGCCTTCCGGCACCAGGCAAAGCACCGGCTCGCCGCCGTCCTGCCATGCCTCGAACAGCGCGGCGACCGGCGCATGCGGATAACAGAACAAGGAGATTTTCAATGCCGCCATCTCGTCCGCCGGCACGCCGAGGCGGGCAAGGAAAGCGGCGACGGCGATCGGGTCGGACTGGAACCGCTGCCGCGCCGTGTCCAGGTGCGATTCGCGCGGCAGACCGCCGGTCCTGGCCGTGAAGCCCGGAAAGAAGAAGTATTTCGTCAGCGGCAGGCGCGGGTGCGGCGACGGCAAGGTATGGCAACCTTCCACCCATTCCTCCGCCGTCAGGCCCTCCAGGTTCAGCCATGCCGCGCGCGGATGGCGCTGCGCCATCGCGGCAATGTAGCCGGGCGGAATGTCGCAGGCGAAGAATTCGATGACGACGTCGGCCACCTGGTCCGGCGAGAACGCGCCGTCCTGGTCCCGCCAATGGCGCACCGCCACGCCGTCGATCCGCTGCAGCGCCGCCTGCTCGTCCACTTCCGGACAGATCCGGCGGAAGCTGCGCAGATCGTCCACCCACAGCGTCACGTCGATGCCGTGCTCGGCATGCAGTTGCCGCGACAGGCGCCAGCAGATGCCGATGTCGCCGTAGTTGTCGACGACCCTGCAGAACAGCGCCAGCGAAACGGGGCGCCGCTCATCGAGCCGCATGCGCCCTCCTGCGGCAAGCGGCGCGGCTGACCGCGGCGACGACGCGCATCAGTGCGCGCCTCCGGCATCCACCGGCGCGCCCGACTTGGTCGGCTTGGTCATCCAGACGAAACCGATCAGGACCAGGAACAGGATGGACGAGATCCAGAACATGTCGGTCGCGCCCAGCGTGCTGGCCTGCACCGTCATCAACCGGTCGATCACCGCCCATGCGCTCTGCTGCGGCAACCCTTGCGCAGTCAGGCCGTTCACCGCCTGCGTAAAGGCCTGGTTGTGCGCGCCGGTGTATTCGGCCAGTTGCGCATGGTGCAGGATCGAGCGGTTGTCCCACATGGTGGAGACGATCGAGGTGCCCATGCCGCCGAACATGATGCGCACGAAATTCGACAGCCCCGCCGCCGACGGCATCTTTTCATGCGGCTGGCCCGACAGGATGATGGACGTCAGCGGGATGAAGAACATCGCCATCGCCGCGCCCTGGATCACCGTCGGGATCATCAGCGTGTAGAAGTCGACGTGCTCGTTGTACTGCGCGCGCATGTAGAACACCAGCGCGAAGATCAGGAACGCCAGCGTCGTGACCCAGCGCGCGTCGATCTTCGGCAGCAGCCTGCCGACGATGGGCGACAGGATGATCGCCAGGATGCCGACCGGCGCCATCACCTTGCCGGCCTCGGTCGCGGTGTAGCCCAATTGCGTCTGCAGCCACAGCGGCAGGATCACCAGGCTGCCGAAGAACAAGCCGTAGCCAACCGAGATCGCCACCACGCCGCCGCTGAAGTTGCGCCCGGCGAACAGCGACAGGTCCACCACCGGATGCTTGTCGCCCAGTTCCCACACGATGAAGTAGATGAACGCCACGAGGGAAATCGTCGCCAGCCCCACGATCACGCTAGAGTGGAACCAGTCCAGTTCCTTGCCCTTGTCCAGCATGATCTGCAGCGAACCGACCCATACCACCAGCAGCAGCAGCCCCAGCTTGTCGATCGGCAGCTTGACGGTCTTGCCCTCGCGCGTGCGGTAGATGGTCCAGGTCGCCCAGGCCGCGAACAGTCCGATCGGAATGTTGATGTAGAAGATCCACGGCCATGAATAGTTGTCCGAGATCCAGCCGCCGAGCAGCGGTCCGGCGACCGGCGCCACCAGCGTCGTCATGCCCCAGAAGGCCAGCGCCATGCCGCTCTTGGCCGGCGGATAGCTGGCCAGCAGCAGCGCCTGCGACAGCGGAATCATCGGCCCGGCCACCGCGCCCTGCACCACGCGCGCGGCGATCAGGATGCCGATGCTCGGCGCCAGGCCGCACATCGCCGAGGCGATGATGAACAGCACGATGGAAGAAACGAACAGCCGCACCGGGCCGAAGCGCATCGTCAGCCAGCCGGTCAGCGGCACCGAGATCGCGTTCGACACCGCGAACGACGTGATCACCCACGTGCCCTGCTGCGGCGACACGCCGAGATCGCCGGAGATGGCCGGGATCGACACGTTCGCGATCGACGAGTCGAGCACGTTCATGAACACCGCCAGCGACAGCGCCAGCGTGCCGATGATCAGCGCGCTGCCGGTCAGCGGCGGCAGCGGCGCCTGCGGAGCCTTTGCGCTCATGACCGGTCCGCCGCGCCGCGCTTGGCGCCGGCCGCGGCGCGGCCGCTGTTGGCGGCGATGATCTGCGCCACGCGCGCGTCGGCCTTGCGGCCGGCATCCTCGAACACCGTGGTCTGGTAGGCCGGCGTGCTGCGATTGGCGGTCGCGCCGGTCAGCGAGGTGCCGCTGGCGTCGGCCACGTTCACGTCGACGTCCATCGACAGGCCGACGCGCAGCGGATGCGCCTGCAGTTCCTTCGGATCCAGCTCGATGCGCACCGGGATGCGCTGCACCACCTTGATCCAGTTGCCGCTCGCGTTCTGCGTCGGCAGCAGCGCGAACGCGGCGCCGGTGCCGGCCGACAGGCCCACCACCTTGCCGTGGTACTCGACGCCGCTGCCGTACACGTCGGACGTCAGCGTGGCCGGCTGGCCGATGCGCATCCTGGCGACCTGCACTTCCTTGAAGTTGGCATCCACCCAGACCGCGTTCAGCGGCACGATGGACATCAGCGGCGTGCCGGGCGCCACGCGCTGGCCGACCTGCACCGAACGCTTGGCGACGTAGCCGGTGGTCGGCGCCGGCAGCGTCGTGCGCGCCAGCGTCAGGTAGGCGGCGCGCAGCTCCGCCGCGGCGCGCTGCACGTCAGGATGGTTGGCGATCGAAGTGTTGTCGGTCAAGGCCTGGTTCGAGGCCAGCTTCTCGCGCGCCGCCTGCAGCGCCGATTCGGCCGCCAGCACGGCGGTACGCGCGTGCTCGAGGTCTTCCTTCGATACGGCTCCAGTGCCGGACAGCTGCTGCCGACGCGCCAGGTCGGCGCGCGCGCGGTCCAGGTCGGCGCTGCGCAACGCGACGTCAGCCTGGTACGCATTGTTGTTGACGTACAGCGTGCGCACCTGCCGCACGGTCTGCGCGAGCTGCGCCTCGGCCTGCTCCAGCGCGACGCGGGCGTCGCTGTGGTCGAGATCGATCAGCGGCTGGCCGGCCTGCACCAGGTCGGTGTCGTCGGCATGGATGGCGGTCACGATGCCGGCGATCTGCGGCGTGACCTGCACCACGTTGCCCGCCACGTAGGCGTCGTCGGTATCCTCGAAATGGCGCGCAAAGATGAACCACCATACGCCGTAACCCGCTGCGATCAGCAGCAGCGCCAGCGTCACGATGATCAGGTTGCGGCGGCGCTTGCCGTTCTTCGGCGCGTCTGGTTCCTGCATGTTGGACGGTTTCGAATTCGTTGTTGTCATGATGCGCTACTCGTAGAAGAGGAATGGTTCGATGAAGAGGGGCCGCTGTCGCCGTTGGCGTCGGTGTCGGGCAGCGACGCGTCGAATCCGCCGCCCAGCGCCTTGATCAGGCCGACGCGCAGGTCGACGCGGCGCGCGCGCAGATCCAGGTCGAGGCGCTGCTGCTGCAACAGGCTCATTTCGGCGGCCAGTGCCGGCAGCATGTTGGTGGTGCCGACGCGGGCGCGTTCCTGCGCCAGCTGCAGGTTGCCCGACGCGGCTGCCGTCGCGCGCTGCTGCTGCGCGTCCTGCAGCGCGACCGCGCGCAGCGACTGCACGTCGTCGGCCACTTCGTGCAGGGCGTTGGTCAACGCCAGGTTGTAGGTCGCCACCCGGCTGTCGTAATCCGCCGCGTGCTCCTTCAACGCGGCGCGCAACGTATTGCTTTTGAAGATCGGCATGCTGATCGCCGGCCCCGCGCCGACCACGCGGCTGCTGCTCTGCAGCAGGTTGTTCAGGCCCAGACTGTTGAAGCCGACGAAGGCGAGCAGGTTCACGTTCGGATAGAAGTCGGTCTTGGCGGCGGCGATGTCGTTGCGCGCCGCTTCCACCTGCCAGCGCGCGGCGACGACGTCGGGACGGCGACCGAGCAGGTTCAGCGGCAACGCGTCCGGCAGCGCGACCGCGGCATCGGACGGCAGCACCGGGCGCGGAATCTTCAAGCCGCGATCCGGTCCCTCGCCCATCAGCGCGGCCAGCTGGTTGCGCGTCAGCGCGATCGATTCCAGCAGCTGTTCATGTTCGGCGCCGAGATTGGCCACCTGCTGGCGCGTCTGCTGCGGCTCCGATTTCGGATCCAGGCCGGCGTGGAAGCGCAGCTGGCTCAGTTGCGCGATGCGGCTCGCCACGTCCAGCTGCTGCTGGTTCAGGTCGAGGTCGGCATAGAGCCGGGCCAGCTGTATCCAGGCATGCGCGACCGACGTGGCGATGACCAGGCGCGCGTTGTAGCGCTCCGCCTCGGCCGCCTGGCCCTGCGCCAGCGCGCTGCGCAACTGGTCGCCATGCTTGTTCCAGAAATCGAAGTCGTAGCCGAAGTTCAGCGTCAGCGTGTTGTCGGTGTCGTACGAGCCGGCATAGGGCGGCGGATAGATGTAGGTTTCGCTGAAGCGTTCGTAGGTGCTGTTGAAATGCGCCGTATAGGAGGGATTGCGGCTGGCGGCGGCCGCCTCGGTCACGGCCTGCGCATCGGCCACGCGCGCGGCGGCGATCTGCAGGTTGGGATTGCCCGCCAGTGCCTCGTCGATCAGCGACTGCAGCGGTTCGCCGCCGATTTCCTTCGCCCAGGAAGCATCCGGCCAGTGGCCGTGCTGCGCGGGCAGCGACTGCGCGGTCGCGTACTGTTCGGGACGATGGATCTGTCCGCTGGTTTCGATGCCCTTGTAGCTGGCGCAGCCGGCCAGCAATACCGCCGCGCAACTGGCGGTGACGAAACCGCGCCACAGGGCCAAGCCGTGCGAAACCGTAAGGCCGGACCGGGCCGCGTAGGACCGGGCCGCGCAGGGCCAAATCGGGCCGGGCCGTTCGTTCTTGTTGTTGCAACCTGTCATGTTTTTACTTTCCCGTTTTGTCCGTCGATTCGGTGGCGGAAGCCGTGCCGCCATCTAGCAGCTTGCGCAGCAAGGTTTTCAACGTGCATACCTCGTCCGCGCTGAATTCCGAAAAATTGCGGTTCAGCACGCCGACGTAGCGGTTCGGCAGCTCATCCGCCAGCGCCTGCCCCGCCTGCGTCAGCCGCAGGTTGATGACGCGGCGGTCGTTGCAGCAGGGCACGCGTTCGATCAGGCCGCGCTTTTCCAGGCGGTCGATCATGCGCGTCATCGACGCGGAATCGATGTAGAGCTCCCGCGCCAGTTCCGCCGCGGTCGCGTATTTCCCCGACGCCAGCATCATGACGATGCTGCCCTGCGCATGCGTGATGTCCAAGGGTGCCAGTTCGACGTCCACGGCCTTGGCCAGCTTGGTCCGGGCGCGCGCCAGCAGGTAGCCGACGCTGTCCTCGACGCAATAGCCGCTGCGTGCAAACATTTCATTTGACTTGGTCATATACGGTCATATCAATAACTGCCTAGGCAGTCAATATAGCAGCTTTCTTTCGGCCTTGCCGGCGCCCCGTAGTTCTACGGTATGCAAGGCCACGGGAACCCGGATGCCGCCTTGCCGCTCAGTCGACATGCGGCAACGAGGAGCGCACATGTCCACGATACGCATCGGCATTTCGGGATGGCGATATGCCGGCTGGCGCGGCGTGTTCTATCCGCCGTCGCTGCCGCAAAAGCAGGAGCTCGCCTTCGCTGCGCGCGCCGTCGCCACCATCGAGATCAACGGTTCGCACTATGCGTTGCAGACGCCGGCTAGCTACCAGTCCTGGTATGACGCAACGCCGGAAGAATTCGTGTTCAGCGTGAAGGCGCCGCGCTTCATCACCCACGTGCTGCGGCTGCGCGACGAACGCACGCAGACGGCCATCGCCAATTTCCTTGCCTCCGGCCTGTTCCGCCTGCGCGCCAAGCTCGGCCCCATCCTGTGGCAGTTCCCGCCCAGCCTGCCGTTCGACGAGCCGCGTTTCGAGGCCTTCCTCCGTTCGCTGCCCGCCGATACCGAAGCAGCCGCGGCGGTCGCGCGCGGCCATGACGCCCGCATCCGGCAGGCGGAAACCGAGGTCGATGCGCGACGGCCGATGCGCCACGCCATCGAGATCCGCCACCACAGTTTCTGCGACGAGCGCTTCGTCGGCCTGCTGCGCCGCTACGGCGCCGCGCTCGTCATGTCCGACGCGGTGGCCGACTGGCCCTATCTCGAGGACCTCACGGCCGATTTCGTCTACATGCGCCTGCACGGTTCGGAAGTGCTGTATGGCGGCGAATACACGGACGCGGCACTGGACCGCTGGGCGCAGCGGGTGCAGACCTGGGCCGACGGCCGGGAACCGGCCAATGCAAAACGTGCCGGCCCGGCCGCATCAACCGCGGCAGAGGGGCGCGACATCTACTGCTATTTCGACAACGATCAGAAAGTGCGCGCGCCGTTCGACGCGGCACGGCTCGTCAATCGGCTGCGCGGATGCGTTCCTGCAGGGGACCACGACAGCCTGCAGCAATCGCTGTGGTCGGCCGAAACGCTGCAAACGTTACTGAAACCCAGAAAGTAACTTTACAAAGCCCGGCAAAAAAACAACAAAATCGCCCTTCCCGCGCACACCGTGCAGGGAAAATGCACCGTTCACGCGCATCGCGGCAAGCTGACATCATTCCACGCGACAACATCCCCTACAATTCCAGATTACTTCTTGGAACTTTCGGCAGCCTCTGCTGTCGCGCCGCCACCTGACGGAACGGGAATGAGAAAAACTAGCGCCGCGAAATGGTTGGCTGCCGTCGGCAGCCTTCTGGTCTTCCACCTCAGCGCCTACGCGGCCGATCCGCTGCTGGATCAGGCACGGAAACTGATCGCCGCCAAGCATCCGGACCAGGCTTACGCCATCCTCGCGCCGCTGCAGTCCGAGCGCGCCGGCGAACCGGATTACGACTACCTGCTCGGCGTGGCCGCGCTGGATAGCGGCAAGGCGCCCGAATCCGTGTTCGCGTTCGAACGCTTCCTCACCCTGAACCCGGACAACGGTCCGGCCCGCCTGGAACTGGCCCGCGCCTATTACGAAATGGGCGACATCCAGGCGTCGCGCGAGGAATTCGAAAGCGTTCAGAAGCAGCAGCGGATTCCCAAGCTGGCTGATCAGGCGATCCAGAACTACCTGAGCGCGATCAACAAGATCATTGCCGACACCGAAGGCACCAAGGTGCAGGGCTACGTGGAAGGCGGCATCGGCCACGACAGCAACGCCAACAGCGCGACCTCCTCGACCGAAATCGCGATCCCGGACCTCGGCATCGGCACGCTCGATCCCGGCTCGGTCCGCAAGGGCGACGGCTTCTCCTTCTTCGGCGGCGGCGTCAGCGTGCGCCATCCCTTTTCGGCGGAATGGGCGCTCAATGCCAGCGCCGACCTCGCGCAACGCAACTACGACGACCTCGGCCAATACGATCTCGGCAGCCTGGACGGGGCGATCGGCCTGACGCGCACCCTCGGCGTCGAGCAATATACCGGCGCCTTCCAGTACCAGAAGATCGACCTGGACAACAGTTCCTACCGCCAGACCTACGGCGCGCTCGGCCAGTGGCAGCACAGCATCAGCGACCAGCAGCAGTTCACCGTCTACGGCCAGGCCATGCAGCTCGATTATTCCGGCTCGCAGGACATCCGCGACGTCGACCGCTACCTCGCGGGCGCGGCCTACTCTCAGGCGTTCGGCGGCAATTACCTGCCGGTCGCCTACGGCGGCCTGTACGCCGGCATGGAACGGCCGACTTCGAGCGGCGTCCCGCAACTGGGCAACGACTTCGCCGGCGTGCGCGTCGGCGGCCAGCTCTCGCTGAACGCGAAAACCCTGGTGGTCGCCAACGCCAGCTTCGAGAACCGCTCGTACCGCGGCGAGGAACCCGGCTTCGAACGCGACCGCGCTGACCGCCAGATGGATCTCGGCCTCGCGCTGCTCTTCATCCCGGCGCCCGAGTGGGTGATCCGGCCGGAGATCACCTATACCCGCAATCATTCGAACATCGTGCTGGACGACTTCTCGCGCACGCAGTATCTCGTCACCGTACGGCGCAACTTCAACTAGCAGGCACGCCATGGACAAACCGCTTCCCTTTTATTTGAGCAAGCGCGGCTTGCTGTCGGCGCTGATCGCGGCGATCTTCACGCCGCACGCGTACGCCGCAGCCACGGCCGCGGCAGCCGGCAAGGTCGATTTCGCGTTCGGCAAGGTCATCGCCACCGGCACCGACGGCGCGACGCGCGTGCTGACCAAGGGCGCGCAAGTGTTCAGCGGCGATGCGATCAAGACCGGTAGCGGCCGGGCGCAGATTCGCTTCATCGACGGCGCCTACATGGCGTTGCAGCCGAACACCGAATTCAAGATCGACAAGTATGTGTTCGACGGCAAGCAGGACGGCACCGAACGCAGCGACTTCAGCCTGGTCAAGGGCAGCCTGCGCACCATCAGCGGCCTGATCGGCCATCTCAACAAGCAGAACTACGAAGTCCGCACCCCGACCGCGACGATCGGCATCCGCGGCACCGAATACGCCGCCAACCAGACCGACCATGGCCTGCTCGTCACTTGCGGCCGTGGCCTGGTCGCGGTATCGAACGACAGCGGCCATCTGCTGATCGGCACCGGCCAGTCCGCGTTCGTGCACACGCTGCACAGTCCGCCGCAGATGACCGACCAGCGCGCCGCGCTGGTCCAGCAGCTGGAAGCGCGGCAGGTGCAGCAGGCGGTGCAGCAGCAGAGCGAACAGCAGCCGGTCATGGAGAACGTGGCGGCGGCGGGCGAGCAGCGCACGGCCAGCGGCGCCAGTGCGGCGCTGCCGGGCGGCACGTACGCGGTCGCGTGGGGCTACGGACACGGCAGCACCGCCGGCATCGCGATGCAAAGCGGCGCCAATGCGAGCTTCAATTCGGACGGTGCCGTCACCGCTTTCAGTGGCACGTCGGGCAGCGCCGATTTCAGCAGCGCGCAGCTTGCGGAGTCGCCCGAATGGGGATGGGATAGCGTCATCGGATGGGGGCGCTGGAGCGGTCCCGTCAACGGCACGGCGGCCGGTGCTGGGACGAATTACGGAGAGGGCGAGGGCTTTGCCTATGTCGTTGGCATTCCCTCCACCATCGCGAGCCTCAATCTGGGATCGGGCGCTATCGTCGAATACGGCATGCTCGGCGCGACCAGCCCGGTCACGACGTCAGGCGGCAGCAGCAGCCTCGGCACTTTTGAAGGAACCGCCGAGGTCCAGTTCAACGCAATTCCGACCATGGCTCTTAATGCCACGGTTGAAACGAGCGCGGCTAATTACAACCTCGGAAACATAGGCGCAATGAACCTCCATTTCAACGGCGGCAGCGCAACGTTTACGACCGGTGGCACGGTAACCGGCGCCTCATCAACCAGCGCCACCGTCAACATCAACGGTTTCTTTGCCGGTTCCGGCGGCGAACGTCTCGGCATCGCCTACGAGATCAACGCTGGCAGCAGCCAGACGACCGGCGCCGCAGCGTTTACCAAGTCGCCATCGCCGCCCTGATGACAAGTAGCCGTTCGAATGAACATCGACCAGCGCTGCGTACAGGCGCGTGAAGCGCTTGCGCGCAGTGCTTACCAGGAAGCGATCACCCTGCTGACCGATTGCGTGACGACCCGGCCGGACCACGCGCCGAGCTGGTTCCTGCTCGGCGCCGCGCTGGATCGCGACGGTCAAATCACCGAAGCCGAACGCGCGTTCCGCGCATGCGAACGATGCGACCCTTGCCATCCGCAGGCGGCGAACGCGCTGGCAGCCGTGCTGGCCCAAACCGGCCGACTCGACGAGGCAATCGCCGCCTTCCGCCGCGCGCTGGCATTGAACCCCGGCGATGCGCAAATCCGCGTCAACCTCGGCATCGCCCACGAAAGGCTGGGCAAGCAACAGGACGCGCTGGCCTGGTACGGCGCCGCGCTGCACAGCGATGCCGATCACCTCGGCGCGCTGAACAACCGCGGCGCGCTGCTGCTCAAGCTGGAAAGACCGGAGGACGCGCTGGCCGACCACCTGCGCTTCGCGCGCCTGGCGCCGCACAACCCGCTCGGGCATTACTACTGCGCCGAAACGCTGCTGACCCTGTTCCGCGAAGACGAAGCCCTGGCGTCCTGCGACACCGCGCTCGCCTGCGATCCCGCGCAGGTGCGCGCGCACTTCCTGCGCGGCGTCATCCTGTCCTGCCTGGGTCGGAAGACCGAGGCGCTGCGATCCTTCGACACGGCCGAACACATGGACGGCCAGGCGTTTCGCGAACTGTGCACGCAGACCGCGGTATCGCCGTGGACCGGCAAGGCGGCGTTGCCGGACAACCTACATTTCCTGCGCCAGTTCGACCGCCTGCGCCTGGGCGACTGGCGCCGGCGCGACGCCTTCCTTCACGATCTCGAACAGGCGGTCGCGGCATGGTCGCGCGGCACCGACGAGGGCTTTCCCGATCCCGGCCTTGCCCACCCTTCGCTGTCGCTGCCGCTGACGCGGCAAACGCCATTGCGCCTCGCCCGCAGCATCGCTGCCGGCATTGCCAGCACGGTACCCGCACACTTTCGGCATGATGCGCCGCTCGCCGCTTCTGCGGATGCGCGCCTGCGGATCGGCTACGTCTCGCCGGATTTCCGCAATCACGCCTGCGCACACCTGACGCGCGACCTGTTCGCGCTGCACGACCGCTCGCGCTTCGCGATCCATGCTTACGCGCTGTGCGCCGACGACGGCAGCCCGTGGCGCCGGCAGATCGCCGCCGGCTGCGACGTCTTCCACGACGTTTCCGGCGAATCGACCGAGCGGATCGATGCGTTGATCCGGCAGGAACGGATCGACATCCTGATCGATCTTGCCGGCTACACGGCGGGCTGCCGGCCGGCACTCTTCCTCGCCCGGCCGGCGCCGATCAACATCGGCTACCTGGGCTACGCCGGCACGCTGGGCACGTCCACCGTCGACTATTTCATGACCAACCATGCCGCCAGCCCGCCGGAACAGGCCGACGGCTTTGCCGAGAAGCTGATCCGCCTGCCCGGCAGCTGCTTTCCGTATCCGCAGGACCAGACGATCGCCGCGCCATGCTCGCGCCGCGCATACGGTCTGCCGGACCACGCCTTCGTCTTCTGCTGCTTCAACAACACCTGGAAGGTCGAACCGTCGGTCTTCGACTGCTGGATGCGCATCCTGCGGCGCGTGCCGCACGCCGTGCTATGGCTGTATTGCCCGCAGCCTGCCGTCGCCACGAATCTGTGCCGAGAAGCAGCAGTGCGTGGGATCGATCCCGCACGCCTGGTATTCGCGCCGCCCCTGCCCATCGCAGACCACCTGGCGCGCTATCGCGTCGCCGATCTGTTCCTCGACACTTTCCACTACGGCGGCCACACGACCACGCTGGACGCACTGTGGGCCGGCCTTCCGGTCCTGACGCTGCCCGGCGCCAGCTACGCCTCGCGCGTCAGCCTTAGCCATCTGTCGGCGCTCGGCATGCCGGAACTCGCCGCCGCCGACGAGCAGGCATATGAGGACCTGGCCTGCGCGCTGGCCGCGGACTCCGACCGTCTTGCGCAACGCCGCGCGCGACTGAGCCGCCTGCGAGAGACCTCGCCGCTGTTCCGCACCGCCGGTCTGGTCCGGCACATCGAGGACGCCTACCTGGCCGCCTGGCAACGGCACCGCGCGGGACTGCCGCCCGATCACATCGATCTGCATCCGCATCCAACTTCGAGGAGAACATAGTGCGCCTGCTGAAAAAATACGGCCCGTTCTGGCTGTGGGTATCGATCCTGATCGCGCTCGCCGCGGCGGTCGTGCTGCACCGCCTGCCGACCACGGTGGCGGACGGCATCGACCAGTTCTTCTACGACCTGCGCATGCGCACCGAGCACGTGCCGCCGGACCCGCGCATCGCCATCATCGACATCGACGACAAGAGCATCGACCAACTCGGCCGCTGGCCGTGGAGCCGCAACGTCATCGCCGACCTGGTCACCAGCCTGACCGATTACTACAAGGTCAAGGCGGCCGGCTTCGACGTGATCTTTGCCGAACCGGACAACAGTTCAGGCTACGGCATCATGGAAAAGCTGGCGCATACCCAGCTGAAATCGGTGCCGCAGCTGACACAACGCCTGCAGGCGCTGAAGCCGCAGCTCGACTACGACGGCCGGCTGGCGGCGGCGCTGAAGGACAAGCCGGTCGTGCTCGGCTACCTGTTCTCCGACGCGCCGCGTTCGACGTCCAAAGGCATGCTGCCGCCGCCGGCCTTCACCGACGACGATCTCGACGGCCAACGGATCGCCACGCTGGACTGGACCAGCTACACCGCCAATCTGCCCATCCTGCAGCGTGCCGCGCCCAGCGGCGGTTTCTTCAATCCGGTGCTGGACGCCGACGGCGTGGTGCGTTCGGTGCCGCTGATCGCAAAATGGGGGAACAAGTACTACGAATCGCTGGCGCTCGCCACCGTCCGCATGGCGCTCGGCGCCGAAACGGCGCGCCCGGTGCTGTTTCCGCCCGGCTCGATGTCGAAGGAGGAACTGCGCCGCTACGGCGCGCTGCAGGCGCTGGCGCTCGACGATCCGCAGGTGACGCGCATGATACCGATCCAGCGCGGCCTGACCACGCTGGTCCGCTACGGCAGCCCGGGCGGCCCAGGCCACAGCCAGTTCCGCTACCTGTCCGCGGTGGACGTGATCCGGCACCGGCTGCCGCTCGCCGATCTCGCCGGCAAGATCGTGCTGGTCGGCACCACGGTGCCCGGCCTGTACGACCTGCGCGCCACGCCGGTCAGCCCCAACTATCCCGGCGTGGAAATCCACGCCAACGTGATCGAATCGATCCTCGACACCCGCTTCCTGCAGCGGCCGGATTTCGCGCAGGGCTACGACCTGCTGCAGGTCGCCGCCGCCGGCCTGCTGCTCGCGCTGGCGCTGCCGCTGCTGGGACCGGTCTCGTCCTTCCTGCTGGCCGCCGGCACGGCCGCCGCGGTGGGTGGCCTCAACCTCTGGCTCTATCATTCCTCGGGGCTGGTATTGCCGATGGCGACCGCGCTGCTGCTGATCCTGGCGCTCTTCGTCAGCCACCTGGGGTGGAACTACTTCTTCGAATTCCGCAGTCGCCGTGCCATGGTCGACCTGTTCGGCGAATACGTCGCGCCCGAACTGGTGGCGGAGATGGCGGCCAACCCGAAGAGCTACAGCATGGAAAGCGAGAGCCGCGAGCTGACCGTGCTGTTCTCCGACGTGCGCGGCTTCACGTCGATCTCGGAAAGCCTGCCGCCGGGCGAACTGCGCGAATACATCAACGCCTACCTGACCGCCATGTCGGAAGACATCCGCGGCAAGCGCGGCACGCTGGACAAATACATCGGCGACGCCGTGATGGCCTTCTGGGGCGCACCCGTGCCGCTGCCCGACCACGCCTCGCTCGCGGTGGCGTCCGCCATGCAGATGCAGCGCAGCGTGACGACGCTGAACGCGGCATTCGCCAAACGCGGCTGGCCCACGCTGCACATCGGCGTCGGCATCAATACCGGCGAGATGCGCGTCGGCGACATGGGCTCGCGCGTGCGGCGCGCCTACACGGTGATGGGCGATCCGGTCAATCTGGGCGCGCGCCTGGAATCGATCACCAAGGTATATGGCGTCGGCATCATCGTCGGCCTCGCCACGCGTGACGCGACGCCGGAATACGCGTACCGCGAACTCGACCGCGTGCGCGTGAAAGGAAAGCACGAGCCGGTGCCGATCTTCGAGCCGCTCGGCCTGAACGCCGAACTCGATGCCGCCGTCCGCGCGATGCTGAAGCAGTGGCGCGAAACGCTGGCCCACATCCGCGCCCAGCGCTGGGACGACGCGGAACAACTGCTGCTGGCGCTGCAGGCGGAACAGCCGCACCCACTGTACGCGCTGTACCTGCAGCGCATCGCCGCCTATCGCCGCAACCCGCTGCCGGCGGACTGGGACGGCGTGACCAGCTTCGATTTCAAGTGAACGCCGCCCACGGCAAGAAGCACGCTGCGCCGGCATCGCGGGTATCGCCGGCAGGCCGCCGCGAGCAGACAAAAAATGACGGAAAAAATGAGGAAAACAGCAGCGGAAATGAAAAACGCCACGCGATTGCGTGGCGTTTTTTACTGGCGTCCCCAAGGGGATTCGAACCCCTGTACTCACCGTGAAAGGGTGATGTCCTAGGCCTCTAGACGATGGGGACAGAAACTTGTCCGTGTTGCCGACCTGCTGCAATTCAGTGGTGGAGATAAGCGGGATCGAACCGCTGACCTCTTGCATGCCATGCAAGCGCTCTCCCAGCTGAGCTATACCCCCTCGAGTGCAGAAGCGAGATTATGCAGAGGTTTCGCTTCCTTGTAAATACCCCTATGGAATTTTTCTCAGAGAACCTTCTGCACGCGCGCCAGTACGGTCTCGCGATCGAACAGCGCGATCACGGCATCAATCGACGGCGTCTGCAATTGGCCCGTAATCAGCAGGCGCAGCGGCATCGCGAGTTGCGGCATTTTCAGCTTGTGCGCGGTCAGCGCTTCCTTCAGTACGGCAGACACGGCTTCCTTCGTCCACGCAATCGTTTTCAGTTGCGCGGCGAATTGCGCCAGCGCCGGCTTGACCGCCTCGGTCACGTGCTGCGCAATGAGTGCCGCTTCCGGCGCCGGCTCGCGATAGAACAGCATGGCGGCGACCGCGAGTTCGTTGAACGTGTTGACACGCTCCTTCATCAGCGCGATCACCGCCTGCAGGTCCGGCGCGCCGTCGAAGCGCGCGCCGTGCGCCGTCATCATTGGACGAATCAGCGCCGCCAGCCGCGCGTTGTCGGCCTGCCTGATGTAGTGGTTGTTCAGCCAGTCCAGCTTTTCCGGATTGAACTGCGCCGGCGACTTCGTCAGGTGGTCCAGATCGAACCATTGCGTGAACTGTTCCATCGAGAAGATCTCGTCGTCGCCGTGGCTCCAGCCCAGGCGCGCCAGGTAATTCAGCATCGCTTCCGGCAGATAGCCCTGCGCCGGATAGTCCATCACGCTGACGGCGCCGTGACGCTTGGACAGCTTCTCGCCGTCGGTGCCGAGGATCATCGGCAGGTGGCCGTATTCCGGCAGCGGTGCGCCGAGCGCGCGCAGGATGTTGATCTGGCGCGGCGTGTTGTTGACGTGGTCGTCGCCGCGGATCACGTGGGTGATCTGCATGTCCCAGTCATCGATGGCGACGCAGAAGTTGTAGGTCGGCGTGCCGTCGCTGCGCGCGATGATCAAGTCGTCCAGCTCGCGGTTGGCGATCGTGATCGTGCCCTTGACAACGTCGTGCCACGTCACGTCGCCGTCGACCGGATTGCGGAAACGCACCACCGACTGGCGACCCTCGGGAACGGGCGGCAAGGTCTTGCCCGGTTCCGGGCGCCAGGTGCCGTCGTAGCGCGGCTTCTCGCCGGCGGCGCGCTGGCGTTCGCGCATCGCCTCGACTTCTTCCGGCGTGCAGTAGCAGCGATACGCGCTGCCGTCGGCCAGCATCTGCGCGATGACTGCGCGGTAGCGGTCCATGCGCTGCATCTGGTAGAACGGGCCTTCGTCGTGATGCAGGCCCAGCCAATTCATGCCGTCGAGGATCGCCTGCACCGCCTCGGGCGTCGAGCGTTCGAGATCGGTGTCTTCGATGCGCAATACGAACTTGCCGCCGAAATGGCGCGCATAGGCCCAGGAAAACAGCGCGGTGCGGGCACCGCCCACATGCAGATAGCCGGTTGGGCTGGGAGCGAAACGGGTGCGAACGATCATGGCAAAGAAAACGGCCTTGGCGCGCCAAAGCCGTACGGATGTCGATGTGAAAGGCCGCTATTTTAGCCTGCCATCGCGGCTGCGACACATGGCACGGCACGCTGGCGCCTTGTGCCATACCGTGCACTGCTAAAATGACAGCCTTCTTTTTCCCATTCCGCAATACCCCATGAGCCAAGCATCGCCGCGCAAGCTGTTCGTCACCACCGCCCTGCCCTACGCCAACGGCGCGTTCCACATCGGGCACATCATGGAATACATCCAGGCCGACATCTGGGTCCGCTTCCAGCGCATGCAGGGCAACGAGGTGAACTTCGTCGGCGCGGACGACGCGCACGGCGCGCCGATCATGATCGCGGCGGAAAAGGCCGGCCTTACCCCGCAGCAATTCGTCGCCAACATCGCTGCCGGCCGCAAGCAGTATCTGGACGGCTTCCACATCGCCTTCGACAACTGGCATTCGACCGATGGCCCGGAAAATCACGCGCTGTCGCAGGAAATCTACCGCCGCCTGCGCGACGACGCCAGGCTGATCACGACCAAATCGGTCGAGCAGTTCTACGACCCGGTCAAAAACATGTTCCTGCCGGACCGCTACATCAAGGGCGAATGCCCGAAGTGCGGCGCCAAGGACCAGTACGGCGATTCCTGCGAAGTGTGCGGCGCGGTCTACGCCCCGACCGACCTGAAGAACCCGTATTCGACGCTGACCGGCGCCACGCCGGTGCGCAAGACCTCGGAGCACTTCTTCTTCCGCCTGTCCGATCCGAAATGCGTGGCCTTCCTGCGCGCATGGGCGCTGGACCCGAACCGGCTGCAGCCGGAAGTGGCGAACAAGGCGAAGGAATGGCTGGAAGGTGAAGGAGGACTTGGCGACTGGGACATCAGCCGCGACGCGCCCTACTTCGGCATCGAGATTCCCGATGCGCCGGGCAAGTATTTCTACGTGTGGCTGGACGCGCCGATCGGCTACCTCGCCTCGCTGAAAAACTACTTCGACAAGACCGGCCGCGACTTCGACGCCTTCCTCGCCGATCCGGCCACCGAGCAATATCATTTCATCGGCAAGGACATCACCTATTTCCACACGCTGTTCTGGCCGGCGATGCTGAAGTTCTCGGGCATGAAAGTGCCGAACAACATTTTCGTGCACGGCTTCATCACCGTCAGCGGCGAGAAGATGTCGAAGTCGCGCGGCACCGGCATCTCGCCGCTGCGCTACCTGGACATCGGCATGAATCCGGAATGGCTGCGCTACTACATCGCCGCCAAGCTGAGCGCGAAGGTCGAGGACGTCGACTTCAATCCGGACGACTTCGTCGCGCGCGTCAACAGCGATCTGATCGGCAAGTACGTCAACATCGCCAGCCGCGCCGCCGGCTTCATCACCAAGCGCTTCGACGGCCATGTTGCCATGTCGTGGGCCGCCGGCGACGACCGTTTCCTGTCGCGGCTGCGTAACGTGGCGCCGGAAATCCAGGCCTACTACGAGCAGCGCGAATACGGCAAGGCGCTGCGCGCGATCATGGAGCAGGCCGACGCGATCAATGCCTACGTCGACGCCAACAAGCCGTGGGAACTGGCCAAGGACCCGGCGCAAGGCGCTGCGTTGCAGGAAGTCTGCAGCCGCCTGCTGGAAGCCTTCCGCATCCTCACCCTCTACCTGAAGCCGGTGCTGCCGCAGTTGGCGACGCAGGTCGAGGCGCTGCTGAACGTCGCGCCGCTGCAATGGGAAAACCTGATCACGCCGCTGCCCGACGGCCACCGGGTCAACGCCTACGCGCACCTGATGACGCGCGTCGAACCGAAGATGCTGGACGCCCTGTTCGACATGCCGGCCACGGTCGACGCCACCGTCGACGCCCCGACCAGTGCGACGAACGCGGCCGCGCCCGAATCGGACGTCGAACCGCTGGCGCCCGAGATCAAGATCGACGATTTCGCCAGGGTCGACCTGCGCATCGCGAAGATCGTCCACTGCGAACACGTCGAAGGCTCGGACAAGCTGCTGCGCCTGACGCTGGACGTCGGCGAAGGCCGCACGCGCAACGTGTTCTCCGGCATCAAGTCGGCGTACCAGCCGGAAGACCTGATCGGCAAGCTGACCGTGCTGGTCGCCAACCTGGCGCCGCGCAAGATGAAGTTCGGCATTTCCGAAGGCATGGTGCTGGCTGCCTCCGCCGCCGACGAGAAAGCCCATCCCGGCATCTACATCCTGCACCCGTGGCCCGGCGCCGAACCGGGCATGCGCATCCGCTGAACAATTTACCGCCATGCGTGCCCGCATACGCGTAGCGACATTGGATGACGCGCAACTGATCGCCGACCTGACGCGCACCGCGTGGGCCGACCTGGTCTCCGTCACCTCCGGCGGGCACCGCGAAACCGCCGAAAAGGTCAGCGCCGATCTGCAGGCGGGCGGCGGCTTCATCCTGCTGGTGGACGAACGGCCGGCCGGCTCGGCGCGCTGGGTGCCGCATGCCGAGCTTCCCGGCGTATGGGAAATGCTGCGCATCGGCATCCTGCCCGCCTATCGCGGCTTCGACCTGTCGCAGCATCTGGTCGAAGCCGTCATCCATCACGCCTATCTCCACAACGTGGAAGAACTGCGGCTGGCGATCCGCCACGACCAGCCGCGCCTGATCGACTTGTATGCGGCCTACGACTTCGAGGAAGCGCCCGAGCTCGAATACGCGCACGCCAATCCGCTGGAACCGCGGCCGACCGTGATGCGGCAGCGGCTGAAGAAGCAGTCGAAGAACTGCGGCCGTTCGGTCCGGACAGGGTAAAATACGCTTCGTCCTTATTTGCTTGCCAAACAGCCATGTTCCGCAAAAAGTATTCCGACTACCAATCCGAAGCCACGCGTTTCATCAACGAACTGAAGCAAAAGAACCCCAACATCGAAGTCGGCCAGCGCGAAGGCCGCGCCCTGCTGTGGGACAAGGCGCCGATCGACCTGGACCAGATGGAACGCCTCAAACAGTCGCGCGTCAGGCAGCAGGGCTACGTCTACCAGAACAAGGTACGCTGAAAGCCGCCGGATGAGCAGCAATCCGAACGCCATGCTGGCGCATCTGCCGTCCAGCGCGCCGGACATCGAAGTCGAAGGCAGGCCGGACACGACGCCGGACGTCATCGACGGCGTCGCGTTCGCCCGCCTGTACGGCGAGCCGCTGTTCAAGCTGCCCAACGATCTCTACATCCCGCCGGATGCGCTGGAAATCTTCCTCGAAGCCTTCGAAGGCCCGCTCGACCTGCTGCTCTACCTGATCCGCAAGCAGAACTTCAATATCCTCGACATCCCGATGGCGCAGGTCACGCAGCAATACCTGCAATACGTCGAGCAGATCCGCGTGCGCAACCTGGAACTGGCGGCCGAATACCTGCTAATGGCGGCGATGCTGATCGAGATCAAGTCGCGCATGCTGCTGCCGGTGCGCAAGGCCGATACCGGCGAGGAAGCGGCCGACCCGCGCGCGGAACTGGTGCGCCGGCTGCTGGAATACGAACAGATCAAGCTGGCCTCGCAGCAGCTGGACGCGCTGCCGCAGCTGGGCCGCGACTACGTGCGCACGCAGGTGTACATCGAGCAGAACACCGTGGTGCGCTGGCCCGACGTCAACCTCGCCGACCTGCAGGCGGCCTGGGCCGACCTGCTGCGCCGCGCCAAGCTGACCGCGCATCACACGATCAGCCGCGAGGAATTGTCGGTGCGCGAGCACATGACGGCCATCCTGCGCCGGCTGCAATCAGCCAGGTTCGTCGAATTCACCGACCTGTTCGATCCGTCGCGCGGCGTGCCGGTGGTGGTCGTCAACTTCGTCGCCCTGCTCGAGCTGGGCAAGGAAACCCTGATCGAAATCACGCAAGCGGAGCCCTACGCGCCGATCTACGTCCGTCTGGCCTACGCGCCCACCTGATTCATTCCCACCACGCTGTTGCGCCGACAGCGCACGCATAGACCAAGGCAGCTTCATGAAAATCATCTCTTCCGTCGAAGAACTGCGCGACCATTTGCGCGGCCAGCTGCGCACCGCGTTCGTGCCCACCATGGGCAATCTGCACGAAGGCCATCTGTCGCTGATGCGCCTGGCGCGCAAGCACGGCGACCCGGTGGTCGCCTCGATCTTCGTCAACCGCCTGCAGTTCGGCCCCCACGAGGATTTCGACAAGTATCCGCGCACGCTGCAGGCCGATGCCGAGAAGCTGGAAAAGGAAGGCGTCTACATCCTGTTCGCGCCGACCGAGAAGGACCTGTATCCGGAGCCGCAGGAATTCCGCGTGCGTCCGCCGGACGGCCTCGGCAACATGCTGGAAGGCGAATTCCGTCCCGGCTTCTTCGGCGGCGTGACGACCGTCGTGCTGAAGCTGTTCTCCTGCGTGCAGCCGAGCGTGGCGGTGTTCGGCAAGAAGGATTACCAGCAGTTGATGATCGTGCGCAACATGGCCCGGCAGTTCGCGCTGCCTACCGAGATCATCGCGGCCGAGACGTATCGCGCCGACGACGGCCTGGCGCTGTCGTCGCGCAACGGCTACCTGTCGGCGGAAGAGCGCGCCGAGGCGCCGGCGCTGTACCGCGTGCTGAACGAAGTGGCGGACGCGGTGCGCGGCGGCCGGCACGACGTCGCGGAACTGGAGCGCCGCGCGATGGCCGATCTGTCTGCGCGCGGCTGGAAGCCGGATTACATCTCGATCCGCAAGCAGATGAATCTGCAGGCGTCGTCGGGCGAAGACTTGGCGCGCGGAGAAAAGCTGGTGGTGCTGGCGGCGGCGAAGCTGGGGGCGACGCGGTTGATCGACAATCTGGAGATCTGACGGTCGGATCGGTCGCCATTGTTACAGTCGGGGATGGCGCTGCGTGATTCGCATTGAATCCTGGTTCTCGCCTGCGCGGGAACGACAGATGTTTGAGGCGTCAGACCAGAACAGCTACGAAACGTACCGTCGTCGTTCGCGCAGGTGCGGCAGGAAATTCAGTCAGCATGCGGACCGCCTGCGAAACAGTCATGGTGAGCAAGCCATGACATGAAAGCGGGAACACGGAATGCCGCGATCAATTGTTCCTGCCTGTTTCATCGCGCCATCATGTCGTTCCCGCACAGGGTGCAGCAGGGAATTCGGTCAGCATGCTGACCGCCTGCGAAACGGTCATGGCATGCAAGCCATGATGCGCGCTGCAAGTGGGAACCGAGAACGCCGTATCCAATAGCGACTTCGTCTGTTCTCGGACGCCAACCGGAATAATTGCCGTTTGCGTGAACATCGCGAACCCGTACCCGCCAAAACGGAAGAAATAAACTGTCGAACCGCTTACTCCGGACCATCCGCTTCCCTCGGCATCATCATCAAATCCGTCACACCCACATCGATTCCCCGCTGCATCAGCAACGTCGTCGCCTGTCCGCGATGATGCGTCTGGTGATTGAACATGTGCGTGACCAGCAGCCAGGCCGGCGCGCTGCGCGTCGCCTGGCTGATGCCGCTGTACCAGCTGAATTCTTCCGCCAGCCAGGCGGCGTCCACCGTGTCCGCCCACATGAGCAGATCGGCATCCAGCGCATGGCGCGCCGCCTTCAGTTCGTTCCATTCGTCATGGAGGTCGGTGCCGATGGGCACGGCCGGCATCGCGCGCGCCAGCGGCGTGCCGCGCGTGAAGCGTCCGAGCCACATCGCATCGCCCCACACCAGGTGATTCAGCGTCGAATGGATGGATTTGAAAAAGGCGCCGCGGTCGGCCTTGCGCTCGGCGTCGTCGAGCCGCTCGCCGGCGGCGTAGAGCTTGTCGTTCATCCAGCGGTTGTAGCGCGCCAGCAGCCGCACGTGATCCGGCGTGATCACTTCCGGTCGACCCAGTTCAGGATGTCCTGCCACTGCGCCCTGTCCTTCTCGACACGCGCCGGCGCGATGTCCCACAACGTGGCGCCGTTGGCGGCGAGCTGCACGTAGTTCTGCGTGTCGCGCAGGAAGCCCAGCACCGGCAAGCCGAGGCCATTGACGTAGTTGGTCAGTTGTTCCGCCGCCCGCGTGCGCGCATTGACGCGCATGCCGAGCACGCCGATGTCGATCTTGCCCTTGCGCTCGGCCAGCTTCTGCAGGAAGTCCTGCGTGGCGAGGATGTCGAACATCGACGGCTGCAGCGGCACGATGATCTTGTCGGCGATGTCCATCACCTTGTCGAAACGCTTGCCGCCGAACCCGGCCGGCGTGTCGAGCACGATGTGCGTGGTGCCTTTCGGCGGCTTGGCGACGTGCCCGTCGTCGATCTCCCATGGCTGGATCGCCGGCAGCGACGGCGGCCGCAGCGCGAGCCAGGCGCGCGACGACTGCTGCACGTCGACGTCGCCCAGCATCACCTTGTGGCCCTGCGAGGCGAAGTAGCCGGCGAGATTGGTGGCGATCGTACTTTTACCGACGCCACCCTTGGGATTGGCGATGACGATGACTGGCATGATGTTCTCCCTGTTGTGCTGTTCAAACACGATTGGCGAAAATCAGCCCGTCTGCGGCATCGGCGATTTTCCGGTCAGAAAGAATAGCACGCCGCCCGCGCCGGTCAATCGACGGCGGGCAAGCTGCGCAAGGCCTGCAGCAAAGGAAGCGCCGCGTCGGCGATGCGGTCCAGACTGGCCTCGCGCAGCCGCGCCATGTCGGCGGCCGCGGCGTCGCCTCGCAACCCAGCCCAGCGCAGCAGCGCGTTGCAGGCGGCCGGCGTGTCGAACACGCCGTGTAGATAGGTGCCGAGCACCTGGTCGTCGTCGGAACACGCGCCTTCCGGCTGGCCGCCGATCAGAAAGGCCGGCCGTGCGCGCGCGGGGCCGTCGGATGTGCCCATGTGAATTTCGTAGCCGGACACCGCGGCCCCGGGCGCCACGGCGTCAACCCCAGCACCGGCTGCCGCAGCACCGGCTGCCGCAGCATCGGCTGCCGCAGCATCGGCGAACGCGCAGCGGCCGGCAACCTGCTTCAGCCGCTTTTCCCGCGTCAGCACGGTATCGACGTCCAGCAGCCCGAAACCGGGCGACACGCCGGGCGCGCCCTCGACGCCGTGCGGATCGGCGATCGTGCGGCCCAGCATCTGGTAGCCGCCGCAGATGCCGATCACCTTGCCGCCGTAGCGCAGGTGGCGCTGCAGCGCGTCGCGCCAGCCGTGCGCGACCAGCCAGTCCAGGTCGCCGCGCGTGTGCTTGCTGCCGGGCAGCACGATCAGGTCGGCCGGTGGAATCGGCTGCCCCGGGCCGACCAGTTGCAGGTCGACGCCCGGGTGGGCGCGCAGCGCATCGAAATCGGTATGGTTGCTGATGCGCGGCGGCACCGGCGCGACGACGCGAAAGGCGCCGCGCGCGAGCTGCGATTGCTCGACCGCGTCTTCCGCATCGAGAAACAGACCGTGCAGATACGGCAGCACCGCCAGCACAGGCTTGCCGGTCTGCGCTTGCAGCCAGTCCAGCCCCGGCTGCAGCAGCGACAGGTCGCCACGGAAGCGGTTGATGACGAAGCCAGCGATGCGCGCACGTTCGCTGTCCGACAGGCAGGCTAGCGTGCCGACGAGGTGCGCGAACACGCCGCCGCGATCGATGTCGGCGATCAGCACCACCGGACAATCGACCGCTTCGGCAAAGCCCATGTTGGCGATGTCGCGCTCGCGCAGGTTGATCTCGGCCGGGCTGCCGGCGCCCTCGACCAGCACGACCTCGTATTGCGTGCTCAGCCGCCGGTACGAATCCAGCACCGCCTGCATGGCGACCGGCTTGTATGCGTGGTAGTCGCGCGCCTGCATGTCGGCGCGCACCTTGCCGTGGATGATGACTTGCGCGCCGACATCGCTGGACGGCTTCAGCAGCACCGGGTTCATGTCCGTGTGCGGCGCGATGCCGGCCGCCAGCGCCTGCGCGCGGCCGATCTCGCCGCCGTCGACGGTGACCGCGCTATTGAGCGCCATGTTCTGCGGCTTGAACGGCGCGACCCGCACGCCTTCGCGCGCCAGCAGCCGGCACAGCGCGGCGACCAGCACGCTCTTGCCGGCATCGGACGTGGCGCCCTGCACCATCAGGGTCGGGAACGGAAGGTTCATTGGCGGTGGCGGCGCGCTTCGTCCAGCTTCGCGCAGATGGCGGCGGTGCCGTCGATCAGGCGCGGTCCCGGCCGGTTGAGCAGATCGGCGTCGATGGCGTACAGGTTGCCGTTGCGTACCGCGGTCAGTTCCGGATACGACTTCCACATGTCGAGGCCGGTGGTCGCGCCCCCCGCGCGCGCGCCGGTCAGGATCGCTTCCGGGTTCGCCAGCAGCACGGCTTCGGTGCTGACCACCGGCGCGGTCGCATCCAGATCGGCGAACACGTTCTCGCCGCCGCATAGCCGCAGGGCGTCGCTCAGGATGTGCCGGCCGTTCAATGTGTAGAGCGGCCGGTTCCACACCTGGTAGAACACGCGCACCGGCGAGCGGTGGCTGTACTGCGCGGCGAGCTGCGCGAGCTTGGCCCTTTCCGCCGTGGCGACCTGGCCGGCCTGCGCGTCGGTGCCCATCAAATGGCCCAGACGCGCGACCGAATCCGGGATGTCGGCCAGCTTCTTCGGTTCGCTGTAGAACAGCGGAATGCCGAGCCGGCGCAAGGTCTCCAGCTGGCGTTCCGCGCTGCCGTGCAGCCAGACCACCAGCAAGTCCGGTTTCAGCGCGATGATGCGTTCGAGGTCGAACTGCTGGTAGTTGCCGACGCGCGGAATCCGCAGCGCGGCGGGCGGGTAGTCGCTGTAGTCCACCGTGCCGACGATGCGGTCGCCGCCGCCGGCGGCAAAGATCAGTTCGGTCGCATGCGGCGCCAGCGACACGATGCGCTGCGCGGGCTGCGGCAGCGTCACCGTCCGGCCCGCGTCGTCGCGTACCGTGATCGCCGCCGCGGCATGCAGCGCGTACAGCAGGGTCAGCAGGGGCAACCAGCGCTTCATGTTCTTCCTTTTCATGCTCATCCTTTCATGTCGCGCCATGCGGCCACGCGCGCAACGCGGCCTGCAAGCGCTGCCAGCCGCGTTCGTCCGGCGGCAGGCCGAGCCGCACACCATGTGCGAAGCGCCGAATCCAGATGCCGCGCGCCGCCATGTGGTCGGCGAACGCGTCCGGCGCCGCATGCGGCCAGTAGCGGAACAGCGCGCAGCCGCTCGTCGCCATGCCGTGCGCCGCCAGCGAACCTTGCAGGCGTTCGCCGTCGGCTTGCAGGCGGGCGCGCATCGTCGCCTGCCAATCCGTGTCGGCCAGCGCCGCCGCGCCGATCCGCTGTGCCGGGCCGCTGACGCTCCACGGCCCCGCCATGTCGGCCAGCCTTGCCAGCAGTGCGTCCCGCGCCAGCACGAAACCCAGGCGCAGGCCGGCCAGCCCGAAGAATTTACCGATCGAGCGCAGCACGATCAGTCCGGCCGGCCATGCGGAAGAGGTTGCGGCCAACGCCTGCGCGAGGCCGTACGCCGGCGTCGCATCGGCATATGCCTCGTCGACGATCAGCCAGCCGCCGCGCGCGCCGAGCCGTGCCGCCCAGCGCAGCAGCAAGTCCGGCGCGATCGCCTCGCCGGTCGGATTGTTCGGATTGCACACGACCATGACGTCGCAGTCGTCCACCGCCCCGGCCAGCCGCGCGTACGGCACCTCGCGCACCGCGTGTCCGGCGACGGTCCAGCGGTGCGCATGCTCCGCATACGACGGCGCGGCGACCGCCACCCGCGCACGGATGCGCAGGCGCGGCAGGGCCTGGATCGCGGCCTGCGTGCCGGCCACCGGCAGCAGCGCAGCCGTGCCGTAATACGCCTGCGCCGCCTGCAGCAGCGCCGCGTCCTGTTGCGGCAGTTGATGCCAGATATTTGCCGGCAGCGCCGGCACGGGATAGGGATGCGGATTGATGCCGGTCGACAGGTCCAGCCATGCCTCGGGCGGCAGGCCGTAGCGCCGCGCCGCATCGTCCAGGTTGCCGCCGTGTTCAAGCATGGGCGGCTCCGGCGATGCCGGCCACGCCGACGAGCAGCATCCACCAGCAGACTGCCGATGCGACGAGCCGCCATGCGCGATGTATATCGCGCGCCTCGGCTGGCCGGCCTGCGCCGAGCAGCGGCCGCTGTTCGACGATGCCGTCGTAGACCGCCGCACCGCCCAGCGCCAGGCCGAGCGCACCGGCGCCGGCCGCCATCACCGGGCCCGCGTTCGGGCTGGTCCATGCCGGCGCCTGCGCGCGCCAGCAGCGCCAGGCGCGGCGGCTGTCGCCGAGCATCGCATAGGACAAAGCGGTGAGGCGCGCCGGAACCAGGTTCAACAGATCGTCGAGGCGCGCGGCGGCGCAGCCGAAGGCGGCGAAGCGCGGCGTGCGATAGCCCCACATCGCGTCCAGCGTATTGGCGAAGCGGAACAGCAGCGCGCCCGGACCGCCGGCCAGCAGGAACCAGAACAGCGTGCCGAACACCGCGTCGTTGCCGTTCTCCAGCGTCGACTCGACGGCGGCCTTCGCCAGTTGCGGCGCGTCGGCCTGCGCGGTGTCGCGACTGACGATGCGCGCGGTCAGTTGCCGCGCCCGCGGCAGATCGCCGTCGTCCAGCGCCTGCGCGATCGGCAGCACGTGGTCGCGCAGGCTGCGCAGGCCGAGGCTGAGATACAGCAGCACGGCATGCGCCGCACCCGCTGCAAGCGGATGCCGGACCGCGAGCCGCGCCGTCCCCCACCATGCGCACAGGCAAAACGGCAGCACCGCGAGCGACCAGGCCAGCATGCCGCGGACGAGGCGCGCCCTGCCTGCATTGAGACGCGTCTCCAGCCACGCCGCCAGCCGGCCGAAGCCGACCAGCGGATGCCACCGCCGCGGCTCGCCCAGACACAGATCCAGCGCGATGCCCAGCGCCATCAGCACGGCCAGCGAGGAAAGGGAGCAGCCGGCCAGCACGGTCAACCCTTCAAGGACAGCGGCAAGCCGGCGACGATCAGCCGCACGCGCTCGCAGCGCGCGGCCACTTCCTGGTTCAGGCGTCCCGCTTCGTCGACGAACCAGCGCGATGCGGCGCCCAGCGGCGTCACGCCCTGCCCGACTTCGTTGCTCACCAGGATCAACTCGCCCGTCGCCTGTTCGACCGCCTGCAGCAGGGCGGCGCGTTGCGCGGCAAAAATGGCCGGTGGCGCGATCGGACCGACGTCGGGAAAGACGTCGCCGTCCGCAAACAGCAGGTTGGACAGCCACACCGTCAGGCAGTCGACCAGCACCACGGTGTCTGGCGCACAGTGCCGCGCGATCGCCTCGCCGAGCGCGATCGGTTCTTCCACCGTCTGCCAGCCGGCATCACGTTGCATACGGTGCTGCGCAATGCGCTGCCGCATCTCGCCGTCGCCGGCCTGCGCGGTCGCGATGTAGACGACTTTCCTGCCGGACGCGGCCGCCAGCCGCTCCGCCTGCGCGCTCTTGCCGGAGCGCGCACCGCCGATGATCAGCGTACGCGTCATGCCGCGTCCGCCTTCGAAAAGAAACGCGCCATCGCCGCCGGACACGAGGAGAAATACGCATGGAAATAGGTCGCCGTCAGCGCGCCTTGCCGGTACACGGCTTCGCCGGCGGCTTGCGTGCCGCCCTTGCCGGCCGCGACGCGTTTTGCGGTCGTCGCCGACGGCGGCAGCGGCGTGGTGAAGGTCGAGTAATGGAAGGCGTGACCGCGCAGCTCGCCGTCGGGCGTGTCGAGCGCGTGCATGCCGATGCCCGCCAGCCGCCGCTGCATGACGACCTCGCCCGGCAGCAGGCCGGCCATCGGCCATGCCTTGCCGTCCGCGTCGGTCAGCGTCTCGGCAACCACCATCATGCCGCCGCATTCGGCGAGGATGGGCGTGCCGGCCGCGTGCGCGGCATGCATCGACTGCTGCCAGCGCGACGCCGACGACAGCGCCGCACAATGCAGTTCCGGATAGCCGCCCGGAATGTAGACCGCGTCGGCGTCTTCCGGGATCGCTTCGTCGGCGACCGGCGAGAAGAAGCGCAGCGTCGCGCCCGCCTCGCGCAGGCAGGCAAGATTAGCCGGATAGACGAAGGCGAAGGCCGCGTCGCGCGCGACCGCGATCGTCCTGCCGGCCAGCAGGCCGTCCGCGCGCGGCAACGATGCAGACGGCGCTTGCAGCGGCACCGGCGCAATCGCGTTCCATGCGGCCATGTCGAGTTCGATACGCGCCGCCAGTTCGTCCAGCACGTGATCCACCTGCGCCACTTCCTCCGGCTGCACCAGGCCCAGATGCCGTTCCGGCAGCGAAACCTGCTGGCGCGGCAGCGTGCCCAGCAGCGGCACGCCGCGCAGGCTGTGCGCCACCATCTGCGCGTGCGACGGTCCGGCGACACGGTTGGCGATCACGCCGGCCAGGTTCACCGGGCCGTATTGCTGCAGGCCCAACACCAGCGCGCCGGCGGTCTGCGACATCTTCGACGCGTCCAGCACCGCCAGCACGGGCAGCCCGAATGCGCGTGCCAGATCGGCCGACGACGGGTCGCCGTCGTACAGACCCATCACGCCTTCGATCAGGATGACGTCGGCCTCGGCCGCCACCTGCGCCAGCAGCGCGCGGCAAGCATCCGCGCCGACCATCCACAGGTCGAGCGCGTACACGTCCGCGCCGCAGGCGCGGCGCAGGATCATCGGATCGAGGAAATCGGGTCCGGTCTTGAAGATGCGCACGCGCAGGCCGTCGCGCATCAGGCGACGCGCCAGCGCCGCCGTGACCGTGGTCTTGCCCTGGCCGGACGCGATGGCGGAAACGAGGACGACGCGCGCGCTGGCCATCGCTACCACTCGATGCCCGCCTGCGCCGCGATGCCGGCGGCGAACGCATGCTTGACCGGCTGCATCTCGGTGACGGTGTCGGCGGCCGCGATCAGCTCCGGCGGCGCGCCGCGGCCGGTGACGATCACGTGCTGCATGACGGGCCGCGCCTGCAGATCGGCGATCACGCGCCGCACGTCGAGATACTGGTATTTCAATGCGATGTTCAGCTCGTCCAGCACCACCATGCCGATCGCCGGATCGCGCAAAAAGGCCTGCGCGCGCTGCCAGGCGATATCCGCCTTCGCCACGTCGCGCGCGCGGTCCTGCGTTTCCCAGGTATAGCCTTCGCCCATCGCATGAAAGCTGACTTCCTCCGGAAAGCGGCGGAAGAACTGCTCCTCGCCGGTGGCCATCGCGCCCTTGATGAACTGCACCACGCCGACCTTCATGCCGTGGCCGAGCGCGCGCGCCACCATGCCGAAGGCGCTGGAGCTCTTGCCCTTGCCGTTGCCGCAGGTGACGACCAGCACGCCGGCATGGCGCGTGGCGGCGGCAATCCTGCTGTCGACGACTTCCTTCTTGCGCACCATGCGGTCGTGGTGGCGTTGGTTGCGATCCTGCTCTTCCTGTCGGTCAATCATCCTGTTCCCCCATGGGCAGATAAATCCTGCGCTCGCCATGCCGCACCACTTCGACCGGATGACCGAGACAGGCGCTCAGCAACGGCGGCTGCATCACCTTGTCGACCGGACCGGCCTGCCAGCAACCCGCGCCCATCAGCAGCAGCGCGTGCGTGGCGACGCCGTGCACGAGATTGAGGTCGTGGCTGACCATCACGATGGCCTTGTTCCGCTCGCGGCACAGCGCGGACAGCAAGCCCATCAACGCCACCTGGTGCCCGAGGTCGAGCGCGCCGGTCGGCTCGTCCAGCAACAGCAGCGGCGTGTCCTGCGCCAGCACGGCGGCAAGCGCGACGCGCTGCCGCTCGCCGCCGGACAGCGTGCGCACGTCGCGCTCGGCCAGGTCGGCGGCGTCCAGCAGGCGCAGCGCCGCATGCGCGGCCGCCTCGTCCTCCGCCGATTCCCACCAGGAGGCTTCCTGGTAAGGATGGCGCGCCGCCAGTACGGTCTCGATCGCGCTGTAACCGAATGCATCGATGCGCCCTTGCGGCAGGAACGCGCGTTCGCGCGCCAGCGCCTGCAATGGCCAGTCGGCCAGCGCGATGCCGTCGCGTTCGATGCGGCCGCCATCGGCCTGCCGCAAGCCCGCCAGCGCGCGCAGCAATGTGCTCTTGCCAGCGCCGTTGCGCCCGATCACGGCCCAGCACTCGCCCGGCTCGATGCGCCAGTCCAATGCGTCCAGCAGCAGGCGCTGACCGGCGCGCAATTGCAGTTCGGATGCCTGCATCAGCGCCTCCGCTGCCGGTGCAGCTGCAGCAGGAAGACCGGCACGCCGATCACGGCCGTGATCACGCCGACCGGCAGTTGCTGCGGCGCGATCGCGCTGCGCGCCAGCGTGTCGGCCAGCACCAGGAAGGCGCCGCCGACCAGCGTGGCGGCAGGCAGCAGCAGGCGATGGTCGGATCCCAGCGCGAGGCGGCAGGCGTGCGGCACGATCAGGCCGACGAAGCCGATGCTGCCGGCGTTGCTGACCGCGCTTGCCGTCAGCAGCGCGGAACAGAAGAACAGGCCGCGCCGCAGCGCGCCCGCGTCGACGCCGAGCGTGGCCGCGATGTCCGCATGCAGCGCCATCACGTTGATCGCGCGCGCCTTGCGCATGGCGAAGATCAGCGCGCCGACCAGCACCAGCCACGGCAGCCAGCGCGCCGAGGACCCGGACAGGTCGCCGATCAGCCAGAACACCATGCCGCGCAGCCGGCCTTCGGGCGCGATCGACAGCATCAGCGCGACCAGCGCGCTGCAGCCCGATGCCAGGATGACGCCGGTCAGCAGGAGCATGGGCGCGCTGCCTTCGGCGGCGGGCGCCCCGCGCAAGTCATGCCGCGCCAGCGCATACAGCAGCATCGATACCGCGATCGCGCCGCCAAAGGCCGCCGCATCCACCGTCCACGGCGCCGCGAACAGTAGCAGCGCGGCCAGCGCGCCGACCGCCGCGCCGCCGGACACGCCGAGCACGTAAGGCTCGGCCAGCGGGTTGCGCAGCAGCGCCTGCATCATCACGCCGGCCAGCGCCAGCGTGGCGCCGGTGACGAAGGCGGACAGCGCGCGGTCCAGCCGCAGTTCGACCAGCGTGGCGGCCAGGGTGGCCGCGTGTCCGTGCAGCAGGTCGACGGCGGCGCCGGCGAGATCGGCCGGCGACAGCGCAAGCGAGCCGATGGCGCAGGCTGCGGCGATGCTGAACAGGGCCAGCAGCGCCAGCACGACCAGTGCCGTTCTTGCCTGGCGGCGACGGGCCGTCGGAAATGGTCGGCCGTCGGCCGCATGCGTTTTCATCGCCGGTCCATGAAGGGATAGGTCAAAAGTCGATACGGGGCCGGGAACAGCCGGCGCCGCAGGATCGGTACGGCGTCATTGTACAAACGCCTAGTTGTAGCCATAGCGTACGCCGACGAAAAGATCGGAACCCGGCGTCCGGTAACCTTCGGCCAGTTCGTAGAACTTGTCGAACACGTTGTCCCAGCGGCCGTACAGCTGCCAGTTGCCGCCCAGATCGTAGCTGGCGCGCAGATTCAGCAGCGCGTAGCCGCCGAGGCGCGTTCCGCTGTCCATGCGATAGCCGGAGTAGGCGACCTCCGCGCCGGTCGTCCAGCGGCCGCTGGCGTAGTCGAGACCGAGCGTGCCGTGGTGCCGCGCGCGGCGGTCCAGCAGTTCGTCCGTCGTCTCGTCGCGCGGATTCTGCAGGTCGAGCGCGCCGCGCAGGACGAATCCGCCGCCCAGCCGCGTGGACGCATTGAGCGACACGCCTTCCAGCAAGGCGGCTTCCACGTTTCTCGCGCAGCCGAACGGATAGCCGGGCGGGCATGCGCCGGCGCTCTCGTCGACCAGCAGGTCGGTCACCCGATTGTGGTAGTAGACGGCGTCGAAGGTCGTTTCGCCGCCTGCGTAATGCAGGCCGACCTCGGCATCACGCCCCTTTTCCGGCTGGTTGTCCGGCACGCCATATTCCGGATAAAACAGTTCGTTGTAGGTCGGCGCGCGGAAGCTGGTCGCGTAGCTGGTCGCCAGCCGCCATGTCTTCGTGAAGTCGTAGCCGTAGCCCGCGCTCGCCGTCGTGTGGTCGCCGTATGCCGAATTGTCGTCGTTGCGCACGCTCGCGCTCAACAGATGCGCGCCCTGCCGATGCTGATAGGCCAGCGCCAGCGAATCGGTGGTCCGGTCCGGCACGGGGCCGATGTCGGTGGAATGGACTTCTTCGCGGCGGTGTTCGGCGATCACCTGCAACAGGTCGGCGCCGAAACGGAAATCGTTCTGCCAGCTGATCAGGTCCTGGCGCGTATCGATGGTCGAGGTGCCGTAGGACGCCGTGCTGTGGTCGTTGGCATACGAACGCGACACCTGCAGCAGGCTGCTCCAGTGGTCGGTGATGCGGTCGCGCGAATAGGCGGAATAGGTATCGACGTCCGCGGTATCGATCGCGTCGAAGCCGGGGCCGGTGTCGAACTGCGCCTCGTCGCGGCTGTTCAGGAAACTGAAGCCGATCTCGTGGCCCTTCGCCAGGCGCCACGAGAACTGGCCGCTCACGCTCTTCTTCACGTAGCCGTCGTTGTCGGCATCGTAGGTGAACGGCCCGGCGGACGGCAGCGTGGCCGAAAAACCGTCGGCGCGTTCGTGCGAGGCGTTCAGCGCATACCGCACCGCGTGTTCGCCGCCGGTCGAACCGGACACGCCGGCGCTCTCGTCCTGCTCGCCGTATCGTCCCGCGCCGGCGGAGAAGGTCAGGTGCGGCGCGCCGGCGCCCTTCTTCGTGAAGACCTGGATCACGCCGCCCACCGCGTCCGCGCCGTACAGCGTGGCGAGCGGACCGTACACGATCTCGATGTGGTCGATGTCGGACAGCGGCACCGCCGACCAGAGCGGCTGGCCGGTGGTCGACGAGGCGCTGCGCACGCCGTCGATCAGCAACACCACCTGGTTGGAATTCGCGCCGCGCAGGAACACGCTGGCTGTCGTGCCGGGACCGCCGTTGCGCGCGATCTCGATGCCGCGCTGCTGCTGCAGCAGGTCGACCAGCGAGGTCTGGCCGGATTGCGCGATCTGCTGTGCGCTGATGGTGACGACGTCGCTCAGCACGTCGCCCGCCTTTTCGGGCGTGCGTGTGGCGGTGACGACGACCGGCTGCAGGGATTGTTCGGTCTCGCTCTGGGCGAAGGACGAGGAAGAAACGGCCGCGATGCACAAGGCAAGCGCGAACGGCCGCAGCGCCGCGGGCGCGCGCCGTGTAACGGATGAGGTCATGATGAATCGATGTCGAAGCCGTCAACCTGCCTCCCCGCAGGCTGACTTCACAAGAAACGCCACCGCATGCGCTATGCGATGGGCGGCATTTCCCCCCGTCCTGGCCGGTATCCGGGCTGGCAAGCATGGTCGCCTCACCTTCCCATGCGATGCGCACAGTGGTTCGAGAGGCGATTGTCGATCGACGACGCTTGATTACCGTTGCGGGGGCAGCACACGTCAGCCTTGCGGCCTCGTGTTTCCCGTTTAACTGCGGACATGGACATGTCCGCGGGCACCAGAACAGGCGCCATTGTATGCGGCATGGCCGCGGGCGGCAATCGCGACGGTCGGGTTCGCGCCTGCTCCTTCCCCGCCACATCGCTGCATCCGCGTCTTTCCGGCATGGCACGGTGGTCTATAATCGCAGCCCTCGCCCGTCCTTCCATGCCGCATGTTGAATCCCAGCCAGATCGAGGCCGTCGAAGCGCAGCTCGCGCGCAGCCCTGCCCGCACCCGCGTGCTGACGCTGGACGGCCTGACCGTCGTGGTCAAGCAGCCGGAACCGCCGCTGCGGCACTGGGGCTACCCGGTGCTGAACGCGCTGGCATGGCTGCTCGGCCAGCCGATGCTGCGCGCGGTGCCGGCGCCGGGCGGCAAGGCGGCGCAACGGATCGAGGTCGCGCGCCTGCGAGCGTTGCGTACCGCCGGCGTCGCCGTGCCGGAAGTCTTGCACGTGTGCGAGCGCTGGTTCGCACTGTCCTATCTCGGCGCCCGCTCGATCGATCAATTGCTGCGCCACGACGCCGTCAACGGACGGCAGTACTGGGAAGGCGGCCTGGCGGCGATACGCGAACTGCACCGCCTCGGCCAGACGGCCAGCCAGTGTTTCGCGCGCAACATGATCTGGCACGAGGGCAAGGTCGGCTTCATCGATTTCGAAGACGATCCGGCGCGCGTGATGCCGCTCGCGTCCGCGCAGGCGCGCGACTGGCTGCTGTACCTGCACTCGACGGCGTTCACGCTGCAGTTCGGCGCCGGCGACGAATACGCGTCGCGCTTTTTGCACTACCTGCGCCAGGACGATCCGCAGGTGCGGCGCGAGGTGCTGAAGGCGGCGCGCACCTTCGGCTGGCTGCGCTTCCTGCCGAAACGGCGCAAGCCGTGGGGACGCGACGTGATGTCGGCGCAGCGGGCGGCGGACATCATGCATCGCCTCGCCAGGCAGATACGGTCCGGCGGCTAGCGGCGGCGGCCCGCATCGGTCATCCGCATCAACCGCAATCCAGCATGCGGACTGCGCCGTACGCAATCGCATGCGGCTGTTGCGCGGCGCAGCGCGCCATTTCCTCCGCGCTCCGCGCAGTTTCGGCGGCCAGCAGCAAACGCATGATGCCGGCATGGCAGACGACGATGGCTTCGTCGCAACTGCGTTCCAACAATTCCTCGCGAAACGCGCGCACGCGCCGCGCGACCTGCAGCACGCTCTCGCCGCCGCCCGGACGATAACCGGCAAGGTCCGCGTTCCATGCGTCGACTTCGTCGCGCGGGATATCGTCCCACGCGCGCATCTCCCATGCGCCGAAATGCATTTCGGCCAGGCGCGCGTCGCCGGTCGCGGCCGGACACCCGAGCGCGGCCGCCAGCGCCTGCGCCAGGTCGGCGCAGCGTCTCAGCGGGCTGTAATACAGGGGAACGCCGCGCGGCAGGACGGTGAGCAGCTGCGCGAGCAAGGCGTCGTCGAACGGCGCCGCGAGATCGGCGCTGCCGTAGCACGTGCCGTCGGCAACGTCGGGACGCGGATGCCGGACCAGATGCAGGCGCACGGGGAAATCAGCGCGGCACCGCCGCCAGCACGCCGAGATAGAAGGCGACTTCCGTCACCTGCTGCACCGCGCCCAGGCAATCGCCGGTATAGCCGCCCAGGCGGCGGCGCAGGAAGATGACCGCGCCCCACCAGGCAAGCGCCGCGGGCAGGATGCCGGCGGCAAGGCCGTACCATGGCATCCATTGCGCCAGGCCGAACAGCATCGCGGGCAGCAGCGTGATCAGCGCAGCGAGCGCCAGATCGCGGTCGGCGATGCCGCGCGCGACCGGCTTGGCCTTGCCGCTTTCCTTCGCATAATCCAGCAGGCGGATCACGCCCAGCGCGGCCAGCCGCGACAGCGGATGCGCGACCAGCAGCGCCGTCACGACCACCGGCGCCGGCATGCCGGACAGCGTCGCGCATTTCAGCGCCAGCATCAGCGCGATGCCGATCGCGCCGAACGCGCCGACGCGCGAATCGGTCATGATCTCGATCGCGCGTTCCGGCGTATGGCCGCCGCCGAAGCCGTCGCAGGCATCGGCAAAACCATCCTCGTGGAAAGCGCCGGTCACCAGAATGCCGGCGATGGTCGACAGCAGCACCGCCACCGGCTTGTCGCGCAGCAGCAGGAACGCCAGGCAGTAGACCAGCGTGGCGATGCAGGCGACCACGATGCCGACCGCCGGAAAATAGCGCGACGCCTGCTGCAGCCACGGCGGTTCGAAGCCGACCCAGCCGGGCACCGGCAGCCGCGTGTAGAACTGCACGGCCGTGAAGAACAGGCGCAGTTCGTGCGCGGCGCAGGCGCGCGGCGCGCGGCGGCGAAGGTGATCGGGAAGCTGATCGGGGACCATGATGTTGCCCGCCTGGCGATCTTCAGGCCGACTTGCCGCTGACGGCGGCCGAATCGAAGGTCGCCATCTCGCGCAGGAAGTTGACTGCGGCATGCAGCAGCGGCACGGCCAGCGCGCAGCCGGTGCCCTCCCCCAGGCGCAGGCCGAGCTGCAGCAGCGGACGGGCGCCGAGGTGCGCGAGCATCTGCCGGTGCCCGTGCTCGTCCGAGCAATGCGAAAACACGCAGTAATCGAGGATCGCCGGCTGCAGGCTCGCCGCCACCAGCAGCGCGCTGGTGGCGATGAAGCCGTCGATCAGCAGCGCCATGCGGCGCTCGGCGCCGGCCAGCATGGCGCCGGCCATCATCGCGATCTCGAAGCCGCCGAAAGCCGCCAGGACTTCCAGCGGCGTCCGTGCCGACGCATGGCGGGCGGCGGCCTGGGCGATCACCTGCTGCTTGTGCAGGATGCCGGCGGTGTCCAGGCCGGTGCCGGCGCCCACGCATTGTTCGACCGGCAGGCGCGTGATCGCGTGCATGATGGCGGCGGCCGACGTCGTGTTGCCGATGCCCATTTCGCCGAAGCCCAGCACGTTGCCCTGCAGCGCGGCGACGAGTTCGGCGCCGCTGCGCATCGCCTGTTCGCACTGCGCGACGGTCATGGCCGGCTCCAGCGCGAAATTGCGCGTGCCGTTCGCGACCTTGCGGTCGACCAGGCCGGGACGCGCGCCGAACGCATGATTCACGCCGGCATCGACGATCTGCAGCGCGCAGCCGTTCTGCCGCGCGAAGACGTTGATCGCGGCGCCGCCGGCGAGGAAGTTTTCCACCATCTGCCAGGTCACGCTCTGCGGATAGGCCGACACGCCTTCGGCGGTGACGCCGTGGTCGCCGGCGAACACCAGGATCGCCGGCGCCGTGACGGCCGGCGCGACGGTGCGCTGGATCAGGCCGATCTGCCTGGCCAGCCCTTCCAGCATGCCGAGGCTGCCCGGCGGTTTGGTCTTGTTGGCGATCGCGGCGTCGAGTTCGGCCGCCAGCGCGGGCGCGTGCGTGGGCAGGATGGCGGGGAAAGAAGGAGCGTTCATTTCGGAAGAGGACAGGCCGCGCGCGGCCGGGAGGGCGCAAGCCTTGCCATGATGACAGGAAGACCGGCAAAAGGCAGCAGTGTATGCGTAGCAACGGAACGGCGTCAAACCTGCCGTCCCGCCGCCGGGACCGGCGCGGCCGGCCCATGGTTTGCAAGCTGTCACGCCGGCTGTTGCCGGCCTTCCACCATTGCGCGGATTTGCTAGGCGCCCCTGGCAAATCTGGGTATTATTGCCCTGCATAAACACACTCAATCCGCGCCGCGCGAGCCGGCGTCCGACGTACCAGAGGGGATTTCATGAGCGGCGATTCAGACGACCTCGAAGCACTTTTTGACGAAATTTCCGCGCAGCGCACCCAGCCCGAGTCCCCCGCTCCGGCCGCGGCAGCCGAGGTGCCGCCTGCCGCCCCTTCGCCGCAGACCGCGCAGCCGGCGGAGGAAGCGTATGCCGCGGCGGAAGAATCGGCCGCACCGGCGGAAGACGTTGCCGACAAACCCATGTACGAACGCCTGGGCGGCATCGTCCGGCTGCTGCACGACTCGCTGCGCGAACTCGGCTACGACCGCTCGCTGTCGAGCGTCGCGTCCGACATCACCGATGCGCAGAGCCGGCTGGAGCACGTCGCCTCGCTGACCGAACAGGCGGCCAACAAGGTGCTGAACGCGATCGACATCGGCATGCCGGTGCAGGACGCGCTGGCAAAGGAAGCCAAGGACATGGACACGCGCTGGGCCCTGCTGTTCGAGGGCAAGATGAGCGTGGACGAATTCAAGACGCTGGCACACGATTCCCGCCGCTTCTCGGCCAAGGTCAACGAAGTGACGGAAGCGGAAAAGGCGCGCCTGCTCGAAATCATGATGGCGCAGGACTTCCAGGACATCACTGGTCAGCTGATCAAGAAGATCGTCTCCATCACGCACAAGGCGGAGACCGAATTGGCGCAGCTGCTGCGCGACAATGCGCCGGCCGACGTGAAGGCCGCCCACGAGGAAAAGATGGCGGCACCGGTGGAATTGATGAACGGCCCGTCCGCGCCCGGCGCGGCCATGGCGCAGGACGACGTCGACAGCCTGCTCGCCGATCTGGGGTTCTAGCATGGACGACATGCTCAAGGAATTTGTCGTCGAGGCGCTGGACCTGGCGTCGAATGTGGAAGAGCACCTGCTGTCGCTGGAGCGCAACCCGGACGACCTGAACACCATCAACGCGGTGTTCCGTTCCTTCCATACGATCAAGGGCGGCGCGGGCTTCATGAATCTCGGCCCGATGGTCTCCGCCTGCCACCTCACCGAAAACCTGTTCGACGCGCTGCGCAACGGCAAGGTGCCCGTCACGCCGATGGCGATCGAGGCGGCGCTGGAAGCAAGCGGTTTCGTCGCCGACCAGTTGACCGAACTGGCCAACGGCGCCGCGCCCGACAGCCTGCCCGCGATGCCGGGCGAACTCGAAGCCATCCTGACCAGCGCCATCGAAGGCGGCGCCGAAGCAGCTGCGACTACGGCGCCGGTGCCCGCGACTGCCGTCGTCCCGGCGACCGATGCCGCGGCGGCTGCACCGGCAGACGTCGACGAAAACGGCGTCGACTGGCATGCGCTGTACCTGGCGGTAGTGCCGTCGGGCACCGCGCTGCCCGCCCAGGCCGCGCCCGCCCAGGCCGCGCCCGCGCCGGCCACGCCCGCGGCTACGACGACTGACACCGCCGCGCCCGCACCGGCTGCCGCGACGCCAGCCAGGGAAACGCCGGCCAAGGAAGCGCCCGCCAAGGCCGGCTGGGACGGCGTCGAACGCCGCGCCGCCAATCAGGCCGCCGCGCCCTCGGTCAAGGAAGACAGCATCCGCATCGATGCGGTCAAGCTCGACACGCTGCTCGAAGTCGCCGGCGAATCGGTGCAGGCCGCCAACCAGGCCGCCGTGCTGCTGGAGAAGCTGGCGCAATTCCCGGTCGAAGGCCAGGCCGCCACGCTGATGGCGGCGCTGCAGGAAACGCTGTCGCGCGCCTCGCGCTATTCGAGCGAACTGCAGCGCGCAACGCTGTCGACGCGCATGCAGCCAGTCGGCAAGCTGTTCCAGCGCTTTCCGCGCCTGGTGCGCGAGCTGGCGAAGGAGCTCGGCAAGGACGTCGACCTGCAGATCGAAGGCGCCGAAACCGAAGTCGACCGCGTGGTCGTCGACAGCCTGTACGATCCGCTGGTGCACATGCTGCGCAACTCGCTGGACCACGGCATCGAGGATGCCGCCACGCGCGCCGCCGCCGGCAAGCCGGTCAAGTCCGTGATCCTGCTGAAAGCCTGGCAGGAAGCCAGCAGCGTGATGATCGAGATCGGCGACGACGGCAAGGGCATGGATGCGCAGCAGTTGCGCGCCAAGGCACTGGCCAAGGGGCTGATTTCCGAACATGCCGCGCAAAGCACGGAAGAGGCGCTGCAGTTGATCTTCCTGCCCGGCTTCTCGACCAAGGAAGTGGCCAACAGCGTGTCGGGCCGCGGCGTCGGCATGGACGTGGTGAAGACCGCCGTCGAAAAGCATCGCGGCACCATCACCATCGATTCCCGCCTCGGCGTCGGCACGCGCTTCCTGATCCGCCTGCCGATCGAACTCTCGATCGTGCCGACCATGCTGGTGCGCAGCTCGGACGCCGCGCTGGCGCTGCCGATGGCGGTGGTGGAGCGCGTGGTCGAACTGCCGGAAGAATTCGACCGGGTCGGCGGCGCGCCGGTGCTGCGCGATCAGGGCCGGCCGCTGTCGGTCCGTTCGCTGGCCGGTGCGCTCGGCTACGAAGTCGGCAGCGAACGCGTCGGCATCGTCATCGCCGCGCCGCAGCCGTACATCGTCTCGGTCGGCGCGGTGGAGGGCACCGCCGACCTGGTGATCAAGCCGATGACGGCGCTTCCCGTCACCGGCATCGCCGGCACCGCCCGCTCGGCGGAAGGCGAACTGGTGCTGGTGGTCGGCCTGTCCTTCCTGCTGGAAGGCTGCCGCGCCGCCGCTACGCGCCTGGCCGCGTAGTTCCCCGTCCGCGCCGCGCCGACGCTAGAATTGGCCCTCCTCCTGCGAGGGCTTTTTTTCGGCCGTCGCAGGCCGCCTCCCCATTGCGCAGGAAAAACCATATGCCGACCCACGATCGCCGCATCGCGGGCGTTCTGCTCGCCGCCGGCAAGGGAACGCGCTTCGATCCGTCCGGCGCCAGCAACAAGCTGCTGCAGCCGGCCGCCTCGGGCAAGCCGCTCGTCGTCGCGGCAGCGGATGCCTTGCTGGACACGCTGTCCGAAGTCGTGGCGGTGGTGCGCCGCCATGACGACGAGGTGGCGGCGGCACTGGCGGCGCGCGGCTGCCGGCTGGCGGTGTGCGCGCAGGCCGAGCGCGGCATGGGAGCATCCCTGGCTTGCGGTTTGCGCCAGGCTGCGGATGCGGCGGGCTGGATCATCGCGCTCGGCGACATGCCGTACGTGCGCGCCGCGACCGTCGCGGCGCTGGCCGACGCGCTGCATGCCGGCGCCGGCATCGCCGCGCCGGTCCATGACGGACGACGCGGCAATCCGGTCGGCTTCGGCCGCCGGCATCTTCCGGCGTTGCTGCAGTCGGACGGGGATCAGGGCGCGCGCGGGCTGCTGCGGAGCGCTGACGCCGATGTCGTGATGGTGCCGGTCGAAGACGCCGGCATCCATCGCGACGTCGACACGCCCGCGGACCTGGAAGATTGATCCGGCCTCGCTGCCGGCCAAGGCGGCGTGCGGACGCGCCGGCCTCGGCAGCAGACAAGGCGACGGCTAGTCGTCCTTCGCGCCGTCGATGCCCAACTCGTGGATCTTGCGCGTGATCGTGTTGCGGCCGATGCCTAGGCGGATGGCCGCGTCGTTCTTGCGTCCGTGCGTATGTCTGAGCGCGGTCTTGATCAGCACCGACTCGAACTGGCGGCCGAGGATGTCCATCACTTCCGGCTGGCCGGCCGCCAGCAGCGACGCGGCTTCGTTCTCCAGCAGCGCAATCCAGTTCTGCCTTTCCACCGGTACCGTCGACGCGGCCGTTGCGGAAGCCGGCCCGGCAGGCGCGCCGTGCTCGGGTTCGTACGCCGACGGCGCAGCAGCGGAAACCGGGCTGCCGGCCGATGGCGCGGCGGCGGGCGACGGCGACGAGTAGCCCTGCCCCTGCGTCAGGTCGTGCGGCAGGTCCTTGATCTCCACGGTCTGGCCGGGCGCCATCACCGTGATCCAGTTGCAGAGATTTTCGAGCTGGCGCACGTTGCCGGGCAGTTCCAGGCCGCTCAGGAACTGCATCGCGCTCTCGGACATGCGCTTGACCTCGACGCCGAGCTGGCGCGCGCTCTGCGCAAGGAAATGCCGGGTGAGGATGGGAATGTCCTCGCGCCGTTCGCGCAGGCTGGGCAGGCGCAGGCGGATCACGTTGAGGCGGTGGTACAGGTCTTCGCGGAACAGGCCTTCGCGCACGCGCTGTTCGAGGTTCTGGTGGGTGGCCGCAATCACGCGCACGTTGGCCTTCAACGGCTGGTGGCCGCCGACACGATAGAAGTGGCCGTCGGACAGCACGCGCAGCAGGCGCGTCTGCAGGTCGAACGGCATGTCGCCGATTTCGTCGAGGAACAGCGTGCCGCCCTCGGCCTGTTCGAAGCGGCCGCGCCGCATCGCCTGCGCGCCGGTGAAGGCGCCGCGCTCGTGGCCGAACAGTTCGGATTCCAGCAGGTCCTTCGGGATCGCCGCGGTGTTCAGGGCGATGAAGGGCTGCGAGGCGCGCGGGCTGTGCTTGTGCAGCGCGCGCGCGACCAGCTCCTTGCCGGAGCCCGATTCGCCGGTGATCATCACCGTCACGTTCGATTGCGACAGGCGGCCGATGGCGCGGAACACGTCCTGCATCGCCGGCGCCTGGCCGAGGATTTCCGGCGTTTCGGCCGACACGTGCTCGACGTTGGTTTCGCGCAGGCTTTCCTCCAGCGCGCGGCGAATCAGTTCCACCGCCTTGTCGATGTCGAAGGGCTTGGCCATGTATTCGAAGGCCCCGCCCTGGAAGGCGGCCACCGCCGAATCGAGATCGGAGAAGGCCGTGATGACGATGACCGGCAGGCCGGGATGCTTGGCCTTCACCGCCTGCAGCAGTTCGAGGCCGGACTCGCCCGGCATGCGGATGTCCGATACCAGCACCTGCGGCGCGCTGGTCTTCAATGCCTCCAGCGCATCGCGCGCATTCGAAAAACTCTTGGTTGCAAGATTTTCACGCGCCAACGCTTTTTCCAGCACCCAGCGGATCGACTCGTCGTCGTCGACTATCCAGATTGGCTTCATGTTTGTTTTTTCCGCGTTTCGCTCTTGGATGGCTTATCCATCTATCGTTGTTGTCCGTCCGGTCACGGCAAAGGAATGAGGATCCTGAAATCCGTGCATCCCGGCCGACTTTCGCATTCGATGACGCCCATGTGCTGCTGCACGAAGGTCTGCGCGAGCGTCAGCCCGAGCCCGCTGCCTCCGTCTCTGCCGGAAACCAGCGGATAGAAAATGCGATCGCGAATGTCGGGTGGAATGCCCGGCCCATTGTCGATGATATGCAAGTCTAATGCCAACCGGTAACGGACCTTGGCCAGCGTGATCTGGCGCGCGATGCGGGTCCGAAAGATCAGCTCGGCATCGCCTTCCTTCATGCGCTCGGCCAGCACCTGCGCGGCGTTGTGCGCGATGTTCAGCACGGCCTGGATCAGCTGCTCCTTGTCGCCGCGGAATTCCGGGATCGAGAGATCGTAGTCGCGCCGGATCTTGAGGCCGTTCGGGAATTCCGACACGATCAGGCTGCGCACCCGCTCGAACACTTCGTGGATGTTGACGTCGCCGACGATGTGCGGCCGCCGGTGCGGCGCCAGCAGGCGATCCACCAGCGTCTGCAGGCGGTCCGCTTCCTTGATGATGACCTGGGTGTATTCGCGCAATTCCTTCAGGTGCCGCTCGGGGAGCTCCAGCTCCAGCAATTGCGCCGCGCCGCGTATGCCCCCGAGCGGGTTCTTGATCTCGTGCGCGAGATTGCGGATCAGTTCCTTGTTGGCCTGGCTCTGGTCAAGCAGGCGTTCCTCGCGGTCGAGCTTCAGCTGCTGCAGGTTCTCGCGCATCTCGACCAGCACCGGCGTGGCGTGATTGTCGAGCGCCGTCACCACGACGTGCACCTGCAGCGGTTCGCGGCCCGGCCGCTCCAGCATCAGGTCGAGCCGCTTGTCGGCGAACTGGTGTTGCAGCGCCTCCAGGAACACCACGTCCAGCTCTTCGGTGTTGAGGAACAGATCGTTCAGCGTATGGCTGACCAGCGTCTTGCTCGAACTGCCCAGCATATTCTCGGCGGCGGGATTCGCATAGGCGATACGCCCTTCCCCGTCCATCAGCAGAATGGCTGCGGTCAGCAGTTCCAATGCGTCCAATACCATAGGCGAAGTCAGAGGTGTGTTCACGGAAATCCGGCAAGGGAACGGCAAAAAGAAAGGCCGCTCAGGCGGCCTCACGCAAGCAAACATCGTACCTGTTATTACGGTACGTTATTTCATATTGTTGAGTTCGCGGCTCAAGGCTTCCAGGTTCTTCTCGGAACGCGAAATGTCGTCCTTCAGATTGGCGGTGCGGGTCAGGTACTTGGCGTAATTGCGCTCGTCGCCGCGCCGCTCGGGCTGGCCGTTGTTGTATTCCGCGCGCAGGCCGGCCAGCTTCTGCTGCTCGGATTTCATTTCGTCCAGCAGGATCTGGCGGCGCTCCTCGTCGCGCGCCTTCTGCGTGACTTCGTCCACGCGCGGGAAATTGGCCGGAGAGGCCGCCATCGCAGACGACCTGCGCGGCAACTGCGAAGGGATGGTCGTCACGTTGGGCAGATCGATCTTCCTGCAGTGCGTGACGGGACCGGTGTTCTTGTATTCGCGGTTGCCGGCGTGATCGATACACATGTAGACCTCGCCTTCCGCATGGGCAAGGGCAGCGAACGCGAGCAAAGGCAGGATAAGGAGACGGTGTTTCATGGTCCTTCCCGAGACTGTCAAAACCGGGCAGCCAGTTTATGACAAGAAACACCTTAGGACAATACTGCGCGCGCCTTTGCGCGCCCGATGCAACACCGAAAGAAAAAAAGCGGAGAAGCCTGCGCTTCTCCGCCCGTTTCGCTTCCGGCAACTGTTGCCGGACAGTCAGCACTATTACAGCGAGTAGTACATATCGAACTCGACCGGATGCGTGGTCATGCGGAAGCGCGTGACTTCCTGCATCTTCAGTTCGATGTAGGCATCGATCATCGTGTCGCTGAACACGCCGCCGCGGGTCAGGAACTCGCGGTCCTTGTCCAGGTGCGCCAGCGCTTCGTCCAGCGATGCGCAGACGGTCGGGATCTTCGCGTCTTCTTCCGGCGGCAGGTGGTACAGGTCCTTCGATGCGGCTTCGCCCGGGTGGATCTTGTTCTGCACGCCGTCCAGGCCGGCCATCAGCAGCGCGGCAAAGCACAGGTACGGGTTGGCGGACGGATCCGGGAAGCGCGTTTCGATGCGGCGCGCTTTCGGGTTCGGCACGTGCGGAATGCGGATCGACGCCGAACGGTTGCGCGACGAATAGGCCAGCTTGACCGGCGCTTCGAAGCCCGGCACCAGGCGCTTGTACGAGTTGGTGCCCGGGTTGGTGATCGCGTTCAGCGCCTTGGCGTGCTTGATGATGCCGCCGATGTAGTACAACGCGAATTCCGACAGGCCGGCATAGCCGTCACCGGCGAACAGGTTCTTGCCGTCCTTCCACACGGACTGGTGCACGTGCATGCCCGAGCCGTTGTCGCCGACGACCGGCTTCGGCATGAAGGTCGCGGTCTTGCCGTAAGTGTGAGCGACGTTCCAGACGACGTACTTCAGGTTCTGGGTCCAGTCGGCGCGCTCCACCAGGGTCGAGAACTTGGTGCCGATCTCGTTCTGGCCGGCACCGGCGACTTCGTGATGGTGGACTTCGACCGGAATGCCCAGCGCTTCGAGGATGCGGCACATTTCCGAACGCATGTCCTGGAAGCTGTCGACCGGCGGCACCGGGAAGTAGCCGCCCTTGATTGCCGGACGGTGGCCGGTGTTGCCGCCTTCGATGTCCTCGCCGGAGCTCCAGGACGCTTCCTCGGAACCGATCTTGACGAAGCAGCCTTCCATGCCGAGTTTCCAGCGGACGTTGTCGAAGATGAAGAATTCGGGTTCCGGGCCAAAGTAGGCGGTGTCGCCCATGCCGGAGGATTTCAGATAGGCTTCCGCGCGCTTGGCGATCGAGCGCGGGTCGCGGTCGTAGCCCTTGCCGTCGGAAGGTTCGATCACGTCGCACTGCATGAACAGCGTCGTTTCTTCCATGAACGGGTCGATGTTGGCCGTGTTCGGGTCCGGCATCAGCAGCATGTCGGATGCTTCGATGCCCTTCCAGCCGGCGATCGAGGAACCGTCGAATGCATGGCCGGTTTCAAACTTGTCCATATCGAAAGCCGACACCGGGACGGTGACGTGCTGCTCCTTGCCTCGGGTGTCGGCAAAGCGAAAATCAACGAATTTGACTTCGTTGTCCTTCACCATTTTCAAGACCTCTGCGGCCGTCCTTGCCATGCGAATCTCCTAAAATTTTGAGCGGTAATACAAAAAGTTGGTTGGGTTCTGCGCCGGGCCTGCACTCAAACAGCCCACGACCGTAACTTGCCCGGAATAATAGCAGATTCCATGCCATCAACTTGGCAAAATCACCCTTTCCCGCACTCGAACGGAGCACCCTCGGTAAACCTGCTCACCGCCTTTTTTCAAGAGGACAAACAGCATGAAAGGCATGCACCAAAAACGTGCCATTTTTTGTGCACGCACAAATTCGGTGAGTTCATGCCCGCAACGGTGAAATGCGGGCGCGCCTGGTCAAAAAAACAGCAAGAACCCCGCGACGACCAGGGTGGGAAGAAAAGCGCCGGCCAGCAGGCCGCCGACGCTGATCGATTCGTCGCTGAAACCGGATCGCAGCAAGGCAACCCCGGCGGGATTCGGCGCATTGGCGATGACGGTCAGGCCGCCGCCGGCGACGGCGCCGGCGACCAGCATGTACTTCGCCGGATCGCTGATGCCTTCGATCAATGAGCCGAGGTAGGTCAGCGCTGCATTGTCGGTAATCGCAGTCAGCGCCATCGCGCCGAAAAAGAGCGCCTTCGGCTCCAGACTGGAAACGATGGGCTGCAGCCACCACTCCTGCATGCCGCCCAGCACCACCAAGCCTGCCAGGAAAAAACCGACCAGCAACCCCTCCTTCAGGATCAGCGGACTCTGAAACTGTTCATAGGCCTGGGTGAAGCCGAGAAAGAACATGAACAATCCGATGAAGATCACCGGATGATGCGCAAAGACCACCACGCCGGCCAGGAAAAGCAGATGCACGGCACTGACCGACAGCGGCACCACTGTCTTCGCGGACCCTTGCGCAGCCGCTGCAATTTCATGTTGCAGATGCCTGCGCAGCAGGAAGGTCATGACGGTCGCGTTGAGCAAGACGGCGGCGGCCGCCTTCCAGCCGAAATGCGCCGCCATGAACATGCTGTCCCAGCTCCAGCGCGAGGCCACCATCAGCACGGGCGGGGCGGCGAACGAAGTCAGTGTGCCGCCGACCGAGACGTTCACGAACAGCACGCCGAGCGCGCCGTATTTCAGACGTTCCGGGATGCCGGGGCCGAACGCCAGCGGCGCCAGCATCAGCGCGGCCAGCGTCATCGCCGCGGGCTCCGTGATCAGCGAGCCGATCAAGGGCACCAGCGCCAGGCACGCCCAGGTCTGCGCCACCGCGGCATGAACCGGCATGACGCGCGCGATCGCGTTGACGATCAGCCTGACGCATTCGAGAACGGGACGCGATGCCGCGATCACCATGATCACGAAGACGAACAGCGGCTCGGTGTAATGGCGCGATTCCGCGTAACCGATGGCCGCCTCGCGACCGGACAGGGCCGCCATCGCGACGATCAGCACCAGCGACCAGAAACCGAACACGACCTCGATTTCGCCCAGCAGATGCAGCAGGCCGGCATGTGCGGGATAGCGGTGCGCGAGATGGGCGATGGATTTCGCAGCGAAGGTATGGATCAGCGCGATGCCGAAGATGACTGCCGCGACGATGTTGATGATGGTCATGCGTCGTCTCGCCGGAAAGGAAGGGCGATTATAGCAACCATGCTCGCCGCATCGGCCCGCGCCCTCCCCTATAATCAGTCGATCGCATCGAAGGAGACCACCATGCCGACCACCGCCGAACTGCTCGCCGCCGCCCGCGCACGCGGCACGGAAAACCAGCTGCCCTATGCCGGCGCCGTCACGCCGCAGGAAGCCTTTGCGCTGCTGCAGGGCGATCCGCACGTCAAGCTGGTCGACGTGCGAACCCATGCCGAACGCGACTGGGTCGGCCGCGTCGACATTGCGCCGGCGCAGCATGCCGCCGTGCAGTGGAGCCTGTATCCCGGCGGTACGCCGAATCCGGACTTCCTGCTGCAACTGGCGCAGGTCGCGGACAAGGACGACGTGCTGCTGTTCCTGTGCCGCTCCGGCGTGCGTTCGCGCCACTCGGCGAAGCTCGCCACCGAGAACGGCTATCCCCACTGTTTCGACATCCTCGAAGGCTTCGAAGGCGACAAGGATGCGGCGGGACACCGCAAATCGGTCGGCGGCTGGTGCCGCGCCGGCCTGCCCTGGATCGGCGCCTAGCCGGTCCGCACGGACATGCCGTCCGGCTGCGCGATGCGCTGCCGCACGAGGTCGATGTGCATGCGCAGCCGATACAGTTCGTCCGCGAACGATAACGGCACCGAAACCTGGTTGACCTTTTCCTCGATCTCGGCGAGACGCCGCAGCTGATCCGCGCGCACCGCCTGCCGCCCTTCCGGCGCCGCGTCCTCCACCGCCTGCTCCGCCGCCCGCAGCTGACCGTACCAGCGGTAGATGCGCGAGCGGATCTTCCAGACGTACAACGGCGGGACCACGCGCGACAACGGCAGCAGCAGCGCGCCGAGCGCGACGATCACGATCCACATGCGCTCCATGAAATTGGCGATGCGGAACGGCAGGTAGCGCTGCAGGAACGGCGGCCCGTCGCGATAGAACTTCGCCGCTTCGGCAACGACCGGGATTTCGCTGTAGTCGCCGTTCGGATATTCGCCGCGCCGGCGGAACCAGCCGGCCGTGCCGTGTATGCCGACGGCGGCCTGCGCGAACAGGTCCACCAGCGCCGGATGCAGGCCCTCGCGCGCCACCAGCGTCGCGGTCGGCGCGATCAGGTGCAGGTCTTTCGGCGGCTGGTCATGGCCGAGATCGACGATGCCGCGCGGCAGCGTGACCTCGGAAAGATAAGGGAAGCGGCGCGTGTAGGCCTGCGCTTGCGAGAAATCGAACAGCCGCACGCCGGGTGCGCGCAGCAGCTTCTGGATCAAGGGACTGTTGGGCGCCGAGCTGAACACCGCGGCATCGATGCGACCGGCCAGCAGCGCTTCCATCGCCGGCTTGTCGTCCAGCATGCCGAGCCTGACGTCGGACGGCTTCAGCCCGTTCGCCTTCAGCAGATCGCGGATCAGCTTCGGCACGCCGCTGCCTTCCGCGCCGACGTTCACCCGCAGGCCTTTCAGCTGCCGCAGCCGGTCGAGGCGCCGGCCCTCGCGATAGAACAGCCAGACCGGTTCGGTGAACAGGCTGCCGAGCGACACCAGGCCGGATTTCTCCGCGGCGTCCTGGTCGGTCGAGCCGCTCTGCACGAACGCGATGTCGATGCCGGATTTGGCATCCTGCAGGCGGTGCAGGTTTTCCAGCGATCCCTGCGAAGGCACCAGCTTCACCTGGATGCCGTATTTGTCCAGCGCTTGCGCGTACCGCCTGCCGAACGCGGCATAGGCGCTGTTCTCCTGCCCGGTCGACATGGTCACCAGCGAGGGTGGAAACGGATTGACGATCCGGTAGGCCAGGTAGGCGGCCAGCACGAGCAACAGCGTCATGGGACCGACCATGACCAGCAGGTCGCGCAGCGAGAAACTGGTGAACTTGAATTTTTTCGGCATGGCAGGTTCCGGATGAGACATCATCTATGAACGCCGCGGCATTGCGCCGGCCAGGCCATTGAAGACGAATTTCCGCCGCTCCGCAAGCGGCGGCGTTCTCATCCCAGCCGGACCGCGTGCTCGCGCGTCTCGTGGAAGGTGACGCCGGGCCAGCGCTCCTGCGTCAGGCGCAGGTTGACGCCCGAGCTTGCCAAGTAGGCCAGGTTGCCGGCCGCGTCGCGCGCGAGGTTGTGTCCGGCCGACGATTTCTCGAAATCGGCCAGCATCTTCTTGTCGTCGCACGAAATCCAGCGCGCGGTGCTGATGCTGGCGCCCTCGAACACGGCGTCGACGCCGTACTCGTTCATCAGCCGGCTGGCGACCACCTCGAACTGCAGCACGCCGACGCCGCCGAGTATCATGTCGCTGCTGTTGACCGGCTTGAACACCTGGATCGCGCCCTCCTCGCCCAACTGCTGTAAGCCCTTCTGCAGCTGCTTGATCTTCAGCGGATTGCGGATGCGCACCGAGCGGAAGAATTCCGGCGCGAAGTACGGAATGCCGGTGAACTGCAGCAGCTCGCCCTCGGAAAAGCTGTCACCGATCTGCATGTTGCCGTGGTTCGGCAGGCCGATGATGTCGCCCGCGTAGGCTTCCTCCACCTGCTCGCGGCTGGATGCCATGAAAGTGACCACGCTCGATACCTTGATCTCGCGGTCCAGGCGCAGATGCTTCACTTTCATGCCGCGCTCGAAGCGGCCGGAGCACACGCGCAGGAAGGCGATGCGGTCGCGGTGCGCTGGGTCCATGTTGGCCTGGATCTTGAACACGAAGCCGGAGAACGCCGTCTCGGTCGGCTGCACCGCGCGCACCGTGGCATCGCGTTCGCGCGGCGGCTGCGCCCAGTCGAGCAGCGCGTTGAGTATCTCGCGCACGCCGAAGTTGTTGATCGCGGAACCGAAGAACACCGGCGTGCGCGTGCCGGCGAGGAAGGCGTCGAGCTCGAATGGATGCGAAGCGCCGTGCACCAGCTCGACTTCCATCTTCAACTGCTCGATCTCGAGCGGGAACATCTCGGCCAGCTTCGGATTGTCGATACCCTTGACGATCTCGAAACTCTGGTCGGCCCGTTCGCTGCCGGGCGCGAACAGCATGATTTCGTCGCGCAGCAGGTGATACACGCCGCGGAAATTCTTGCCCATGCCGATCGGCCAGGTCACCGGCGCGCATTCGATCTTCAGCACCGACTCGACCTCGTCCAGCAGTTCCAGCGGATCACGCGTCTCGCGGTCCAGCTTGTTCATGAAGGTGATGATCGGCGTGTTGCGCATGCGGCAGACGTTCAGCAGCTTGATGGTCTGCTCCTCGACGCCCTTGGCGGCGTCGATCACCATCAGCGCCGAGTCGACCGCCGTCAGCACGCGATAGGTGTCTTCCGAGAAATCCTGGTGGCCCGGCGTGTCGAGCAGGTTGATCACGTGATCGCGGTATTCGAACTGCATCACCGAGCTGGCCACCGAGATGCCGCGCTGCTTCTCGATTTCCATCCAGTCGGACGTCGCGTGGCGGCCGCTCTTGCGTCCCTTCACGGTGCCGGCGAGCTGGATCGCGCCGGAGAACAGCAGCAGCTTCTCGGTCAGCGTGGTCTTGCCGGCGTCGGGGTGGGAGATGATGCCGAAGGTGCGGCGGCGCGCGACCTCGCGTGCGATCTGCTCGGCGGAGACGGCGCGCGGGGCGGAAGAGGAGACGTCGCCGGTATCGGCGGGCGCGGAGTCGGGCGTGACGGACATAGGATAGCCCTTGGGAAAAAGGCCCCAAGTCTACCGATTCCGCGCGCCGAAGTCTAATTGCCGCGCTTGCGGCCGCGGCCCGCCGCAACGGCGGGATACGCCACGGCAAACGCTCCCATCAGCGCTGGGCGCCGGCCCATCCCGCCGCTTCCAGGCGCGCCCACACGGCGGCCTTTTCCTCGTCGGTGTAGATGATCCAGTTCAGGACTTCGTCGAACGTGCGGCCGCAACCCTTACACACTTCGTCGCCGTGCGACGTGGAGCAATAGCCGGCGCACGGCGAATCCGGACGCAGGGAACGGCTGGCATGCTCGGAGGGATCGCTGTGGTCGCTCATGGATCGTGGTCTGCAAAAAAGGGAACTGCCCGGCGGGCAATTCAATCGTTCGATTGGATGATGAAGTCGGTCAGCAGGATATCCTGCACCTTGTCCGTGTGCAGCGCGTCGTCGACCCTTTGCTTCAACGTTTTCGACAGATAGGCGAGGCCGTCGGGCTGACGCACCCTTTGCTGGTTCACGTCGGCCAGTGCCGCCTGCAACGCGAACTGCAGGCTCTGCTTGTTGTTTTCAAGCCAGGCAGCCTGCCCCTGTGCCGCCTGCACCGCCACGGTAGCCCTGATCGAATACTGGGGAGACTGGATGACCAGCGGCCCAATCGTCGCGTACGCGACCGGCGATTCGCTCACGCTGCCGTGGCGGAAGTAAAACCAGGCGGCGACGAAGCCGATCAGTACGATGGTCAGGGCCAAACCAACGGTATAGGCCATGAAATGATCGGTCTGCTTTTTCGCCGGCTTTGCCATGCCCTGTCCCAGGAATCGATGGGGAAGTTTAACCGAAGCAAGCCACGGTCTGTTCGCGGTACGCGTGTGGTTTCCGCTCGACTTCCGCTTTCGGCCGGGGAATGGCAAACAGGCAATGCCATCGGCAACCCGAAGCATCGCGCGCTGCGCATGCCGGTTCCGCAGCCGAACACACTGTCGGCTCCGTGCAAAAATTGCCAACCACGCGCAAGTAAACCCGTGCAGCTTTGCATCGTTAATGTAACATTCCGTTCTGGAATTAGTTACCCCAAAAAAATACTCAAGGAGTGGTCCTTATGAAACTTGCATCTTTCTTGGCAATCGTGGTGGTCGCGCTGGGATTGCATGCCCGCGTTGCCGCGGCACAGGACCTGGTTTTCGCCCTCAACGAAGGGGTGACGTATGAAGACGGCGGACCGGCGAGCGAGCGCTACAAGCCCTTCCTCCAGATGCTGTCGAAGGAACTGAAACAGAACGTCAAGCTGGTCACGGTGGACAAGTACTCCACCCTGCAGGAAGGCCTGAAGGAAGGCAAATACGACCTGGCGCTCATCCACCCGGCGCAGATCACGCTGATCGCCGTCAAGCATTACGGCTACGTCGGCCTGGCCACGGCGAAGGGCTACACCGACTACCGCGCGCGCGTCATGGTGATGCACGATTCGCCGCTGCGCAACCTGGATGACCTGCGCGGCAAGAAGATCGGCGTGCCGGCCTTGGAATCGATCACCACCACGATGTTCACCGCCACGCTGCGCGATCTCGGCTTCCCGCATCCCGAAGACGCCTACACCGCCACCCGCTACCAGGATGCCGTTCCGTTCATGATCGAAAACGGCTTCGTCGACGCCGGCGTCACCGGTTCGCCGAAGGTGGAACAGGCCTGGGTCGCCAAGGGCGGCCGCGTGCTGGCTGAAACGAAACCGGTGCCGATCAAGGATTTCGTCGCTTCCGACAAGATAAGCGACGCCGATCGCGAAAAGATCAAGGATCTCCTCCTCGGCCTGGACGGCAACGACGCCGGCAAGGCCGCGCTGTCCAAGATGGGGCTCGCCGGCTTCGTCCCCTGGAATACAGCCGTGATGAACGAGGCGAGCGCCCGGCTCGGCATCTGAGCGAGATAATCCGTTCACCGGACGGCGTCCCGCCGGACGCAGGGACCGCCGCCCGCGGCAGCACATGGCAGAAACCGGCAGGAACCTGTGCGCTGCCGGGCCGTCACAGCATCACCTTCGACATGCCGCCGAAAGGAATGCAGATGACCCCGTCTCTCCGGTCCGTCCACGCCCACTCCGACGTCCTCGATCCCGAAATCTCTCCCGAAGAAGCGCAGGCGCTGACGCGCGCGGAATGCCGCAGGCGTCTCGACGCCTTCATCTCGGCGCTGGACATGCGTGGCGCCGTTTCCCCGGACAAGGCCGCGGCGCTGGTCAAGCACATCGTCAAGGACGGCATGGCGGGCGACTCCCGTCTGATCGCCGGACAGATGCGCATCGACCACTGGGAAAGGGAGCTGTCCAACGGCGACAATCCCGACGTGCTGGCGGAGCGGATCCGCGCCTTCCTGGATACGCAGGAAGGCGCGGATTTCCACCACTTCTTCGCCGGCCTCTTCGCCGCCGCACGTCCGTCTTCCTAATTTCGCGCGCCCGGGCGTGGCGTCGCGCCGGGAAAACCGATATACTGTGTTTTTATACAGCATCCGGTTTCGTCGGGTCGCCCCTCCCCTCCTTCACAGCGGTCCGACTCTTTCATTCGTCGTGCTAGTTCATCGTTCCCGCCGGCCCGATTTCGCCGCCGCGCCGGGAACGGGAACGTCTTGTCCCGCCATCCTTTTTGCAGCAAAGTAACGCCCGGTTCCCGTTTCCGGGAAAATCCTCATTCCTCGAAAGCAAAGAATGGCATCCAGCGACGTCCCGTCTTCCATCGCCCCGCTGTCCCTGGCGGAGCGCGTTTTTTCCTTCCGCGATCATGCCGCGCTATGGTTCAGCCTCGGCGTGGGCCTGCTCGTCATGCAGATCGGCGCCTATCTCGGCACGGCGCTTGGCACGCGCACGGCCTTGGTGGCCATCGTGCTCGGCTCCATGCTCGGCGCCGCGCTGCTGGCCTGGGTCGCCTACATCGGCTATGCGCGCGGCCTGCCCAGCCCGGTCCTGATGGCGCAGACGCTGGGCAGTTCGTTCGCCCGGCTGCCAGTCGTCCTGAACATCGTCCAACTGATCGGCTGGGGCGCTTTCGAACTGGTGGTCATGCGCGACGGCACCACCGCGTTGATCAAGGCCACGACCGGTATGCAGGCGGCATGGCTGCCCTACGCGACGGCGCTGTTCTGGGGCATGCTGCTGACCGCGCTGGCGACCGGCTCGATGATCCGCCTGGTGCGGCGCTTCGTCGGGCGGCTCGGGCTGCCGCTGGTCATCCTTTCGCTGATCTGGCTGACCTACCAGTTCTGCATGCGCGCGCAACTGCAGGGCCTGCAGGACGTATGGAACCGGGGCGGCGACGGTTCGATGAGCACGCTGGCCGGCATCGACCTGGTGATGGCAATGCCGGTTTCGTGGCTGCCGCTGGTGGCCGACTACGCACGCTACGGCCGCGACGGCACGGGCACCTTTCGCGGCACCTGGCTGGGCTTTGCGGTCGCCAACGCCTGGTGCTACGCGCTGGGCGTGTTGATCGTCAACACGACCTCGCCGGATGCGGACCTGATGACGCTGATGCTGCTCGCGCAGGGCGGCCTCGTAGCGCTCGGCCTGATCCTGATCGACGAGATGGACAACGCCTACGGCGACATCTATTCGGGCTCGGTCTCCCTCAACTTCCTGAGCGGCCGGTACTCGATACGCGCATGGGGCATCGCGCTGGCCGTGCTCGCCACGATATGCGCGCTGTTTCTGCCGATGCACGGTCTGGAACCGTTCCTGCTGCTGCTCAGCTCGGTCTTCGTGCCGCTGTTCGGCGTCGTGATTTCCCAGCTGGCCGGGACGGAGCGATCCACCACGCGCAAGGTGAACGTGGTGCCGGTGGCGATCTGGCTGCTCGGCATCGCCGTTTTCCACGTTTGCCCGGTGGTGCTGCCGGCCGTCGGTTCCGCCTTGCCGAGCCTGCTGGTCACGCTACTGCTCGGCATGGCCTACCGCCGGCGGCAAACTCGCGGCGCGGTTTCCGCCGGCAACTGACCGCCCTCGCCGAACAAAAAGAAACGCCACCCAAGGGTGGCGTTTCTTTCCCCGGTGCGACGGATTGCGCAGGGAATCAGCGCTCCACGAACGCGCGTTCGATGACGTAATCGCCGGGCTGGCCGATGCCGGGCGAAACTTCGAAACCCAGCTTGTCGAGCCGCGCGGCGGTGTCCTTCAGCATCTCCGGGCTGCCGCAGATCATCGCGCGGTCGGTCAGCGGATCGAGCGGACCGATGCCGAGATCCTTGCACAGCTTGCCGGTCTCGATCGCGGTCGTGATGCGTCCCTCGTTGGCGAACGGCTCGCGCGTGACGGTCGGGTAGTACAGCAGCTTGGCGGCGATCTCCTCGCCCAGCCCTTCGATCTCCAGCAATTCCTTGCCGATGTAGTCGCGGTACGCCAGTTCGCTGACCAGGCGCACGCCATGCACCAGGACCACCTGCTCGAAGCGCTCGTAGGTGTCCGGATCGCGGATGATGCTCATGAACGGCGCGAGGCCGGTGCCGCTGCCGAACAGGAACAGGCGCTTGGCAGGCAGCAGATCGGAAATCACCAGCGTGCCGGTCGGCTTGCGGCCGACCAGGACTTCGTCGCCGACCTTCAGGTTCTGCAGGTGCCTGGTCAGCGCGCCGTCCTGCACCTTGATCGACAGGAATTCGAGATGCTCTTCCCACGACGGGCTGGCGATGCTGTACGCGCGCATCAGCGGCTTGCCGTCGATCGGCAGGCCGATCATCACGAAGTGGCCGCTTTCGAAACGGAAGCTCGGCTCGCGGGTGGTGGTAAAGGAAAACAGCGTGTCGTTCCAGTGATGGACGCTCAGCACGCGGCAGGTTTCAAAGGCAGCCATAAATGGTCGTGGATTCCAGATTCAAAAAAATTCGCCCGCGTCGGAACGCACGGATGCGCAGGCGACACGCCGGGCGGGTTCGCATCTTCCGGGCGAAATGAAAAAACGCGTATTTTACTAGCGAAGGCCGAACTGCCGGCACCGGCAGCGGGAAGACGTCAGGCGGGAAAGCCTGCGGAAAGCAAAAACGGCTTTTTTTATTGCAGGATCGAGGCGACTCGAGCAAAGTTGAGAATCGTTCTCATTGTAGCCGAAAACGGCATGCCCGGGCAACCATGCCGCCGGCCGGGACGCCGGCGCTGGCGCAGCGCGCAAAACCTAGACGATTCGACAAAGACTTCGACAAGATGCCGTTCGCGTATCGAATCGTCACACGCGCTTTCCACGCCCCGGCTTTCGGCGCTCTGCAACGATGCGCTTTCCGCTCACCGCTGCGCCGCTGCCGCTCGTCCTCGCGCCGCTAACCGTTTTCAGTATGCGCCCATGCCCGGTTGGTCGTCGCTGAGAGAATCAATCCTTCTTCTGCTGTCCCGGCGGCGGCGCCTGCGGTTTCTTGTGATAGTCGGCCAGCAGGCGTGCGCAGTCAACGTCGTTGGTGCGGCCAGGATTGATCAGCGGAATGACGGCGGCCAGCGGCGCCACCGCGCCGAGCACGATCGCGCCACCGGCTTTCGCCACGATGCCCGCCTTGTGCAGGCCGATGTCCGGATTCTTGAACGTGCCTTTCACGTACAGCGGCGTGCGCAGCGAGATGATACGCAGGCCCTTGGTCTTCGGATGCACGTCGAGGTCCATCTTTTCGCTGGCAAGGTCGATCGTGCCGTCGACGGTGACGACGGCGTCGTTCGTATCCATCACGAAGTACTTGGTCCGCATCAGGCCCGACTTCACGTCGAAATCGCTGGCCAGACAGTTCATCTGCACCTGCTTGTCGCCGAACAGCTTGGCGAAGACCGCGTTCGGAATGTTGAGGCCGGCCGCCTCCAGGATGAACCTGCTGACCGTGCCCTGGCTGACCGCCGCCTTCAGCTCACCGTTCGACGACCCCGCCATCGCCGCGATCGAATTGCCCGTTCCCGACAGCGATGCATCCGCGTTCAGTTCGCCCAGGCTGGCCTGCATGCTCTGCACGGTGGGGAACAATTCCTTGATCTTCAGGCCGCGCGCCGCCGTCTTGATCTGCGCCTTGATGTCATCGTTCTGGCCGTCCAGCGAGATGTCGGACGTCAGGCTACCACCGGCCACGCCGAAGTCCAGCGGCGTCAGCGTCAGCACCTTGTCCTTCAGATGCAGATTGGCCACCAGGTTGTCGATCGGCAGCGCGGCCTCCTTGATGATCTTGCGTCCGGTGAAATGTACGTCGGCGTCCAGCGCGCCCCAGCTCTTGGTGGAGAACGGTTCGACCGGCAATGCCTTGCCCGCCGGCTGCACCGGCTTCGCGCCGCGATTCTCTTCCTTCTGCTTATTGCTGTCCGCCTTCACCACCGGGCCGAGATCGGCCAGCCGCAACTGATTGGACGTCAGCGTGCCGCGCAGCAGCGGGCGCGGTTTCCGCACGATGTATTCGAGGGTGCCGGACAGGTCGCTCTGGCCGACGGTGCCGGTGAAGTCCCGGTAGGTCCAGTCGCTGCCCTGCTCGTGCAGGTGGCCGATCACGCGCCCGGTGGTCTTGTACGGCGGCGTGTCGGGCAGCAGCACGCCGGTCAGCGGATAAAGATTGGACATGCTGGAACCGGACAGCGACAGTTTCAAGTCCAGCGCCGTGACCGAGGTCGGCTGCGTCACCGTGCCTTCGACGCTGATCGCGTTCTTGCCGATGTGCAGATCGCCCTGCACCGGGAATACCGCGTTCTTGTTCTTCAGCGACAGGATGCCGCCGGTCTTGCCGGAGCCGCTGATCGGCGCGCCGTGATAGCTGCCGCCGGCGGTGAACCGCAGGCCGTACCCCTTCGGATCAGCTTGATCCATCGTATGCGCCTGCGCCTTCAGGTCCATGCGGAGCACAGGATCGAGATAGCGCACCGCCGACTGCTTCAGCACGACCTGGCCCAGTTCGTAGCTCCAGCCGGAAGAGGTCTGCTTGTTCTTGTCCTGGTCCTGCTTGAAGGTCCAGTTGTTCCTGCCGTCCTTCGCGCGCTCCAGGTTCAGGTCGAGGCCGTCGATCTCCAGTTCATGCAGCACCAGGTGTTTTTCGAACAGCGGCCAGGGATTGAAGGACAAGACGATCTTCTTCAGGCCGACCATCTGCGGGCCGGTCTTCGCCCAGTCCGGATTGCTCATCACGATGTCCTGGGCGGACGGGCAAGGCCAGGGTATCCAAGCATGCCAGCCGTTCTCGTCCTTCGCGCGGCACCAGCCTACCCGCAGGTCGCCGCGGATCGCGAAGACGCGGCCGGTCGCTTCGCTGACGCGGCGGTTGATGTAGGGCCTCAGCTGGTTCAGGCCGAACATGAGAAATGCGACGAGGACGATCAGCACCAGCAGGATGCCTGCCACGCCGAACAGCACGATTCTTCCTGTCTTCGATCTCGTCATGTGGCCGCTTCCTTTGTCCGGTTCGCCGCTGTCATCCGTCCGTTGCGGACGGCCCCATGCGGGCAAGGTACAGAAGGAATGCGTTTTCGTATGTTCGATTGCGTACGAAAAGTTTGCGACAGGACAACATGCGGCCGTCTCGCGAGGCGCCTTGCCCGCAGCGACGCGGGCGGGAGACGCTGCTTGAGGATGCCCGCGCGGCGGGCTTCGCGCCGCGCGGGCAGGAGGGATTACTTCTTGATCGACGGCTCGGTGGTGGCGATGCTTTCGTTCTGCACGATCTTCACGATTTTGCCGTGCGCGATGTCGTCGCAGACCTGCGTCAGCAGGCGGATGCCGAGCGGCGCCAGATCGCGTTTCCACAAGGTTTCCGGCGTGTCGCCGGGCAGCACGAACACGTGTTCCTGCGCGGCGATCGGGCCGCCGTCCATCACCTCGTCCAGCCAGTACACGGTGCCGCCGGTGACCTTGTCGCCCATGCGGATGGTCCAGATGATCGCATCCTTGCCGCGATGCAGCGGCAGCAGCGACGGGTGGTAGCCGATCGCGCCGTAGGTCGTCTTCGCGCGCGTCGGCGCCCGCACGAAGTCGTGCGAGTGGGCGGTGACGATCAGGTCGACGTTGGCGGGAAGCGTGTTTTCGTTCAACAGCCCCGACTTCATCCACGGCACGTTGGCGGCCTCGGCCGCCGCCTTCAGGCGGTCGGTGCCGCCCTCGCTGTTGGTCGCAGGCGACGAGACGCCAACGATGTGATGACCCGCATCGAGCAAGGCCGTAAACGCTTCCGCACCGAAGTGCTTTTGTCCGCAGATGTAAATGTTCACTGGATTCTTGGGTAACGGGTTTGATCGCCTGTCGGCGTCATGCGGCACGGGCATCCGGGCTCGCCTCCGCAATGCCGAGCGGCGACGCCTGCCGCCGCAACGGCTGCGCCGGCGCGGCACGTCCGCAGGATGGTTGAAAAAAACGGTTTGCGGCGCAAGGGCGGGCAAACCGGCAACCCCGCATTTTATATGATGAACGGCGCATTGCACAAAGCGGAGCATGCCGCCCGTGCAACCGCCAGCGGAGCGGAACGATCCTAGTTGAGGACGTCCCTGGTCTTCAGCAATTCCCGCAACGCATCGAATGGAAGCGGGCGACTGATGTAATAGCCCTGCCCCTCGTCGCAGTTATTCGCCTTGAGGAAGGCGAGATGCTCGGCCGTTTCGATGCCCTCCGCGATGACCTTGATCTTCAGGCCGTGCGCCAGGGCGATGACGGTCTGCGAGATGATCGCATCGTCGGGATCGGTATCGCAGTGCCGGATGAAGGACTGGTCGATCTTGAGGCGGTCGATCGGGAAGCGCTTCAGGTAGGCCAGGCTGGAAAAGCCAGTGCCGAAATCGTCCAGCGACAGCTGCACGCCCATGTCGTTGAGATCGCCGAGAATGTTCACCGCCTCGTCGACGTTCTGCATCACCATGCTTTCCGTCACTTCGAGCTCGAGGCAGGCGGGATCGATGCCGGTCTTCTCGATGACGTCGCGCACGCTTTCCGCGAAATCGCGCTGGCTCAGCTGGCGGGCCGACAGATTGACCGCGACCCGCATCGGTGGGAAACCTTCCTCGCGCAGCTGCAGGCTTTGCCTACACGCGGTTTCCAGCACCCACTGCCCGATCGGAATGATCAGGCCGTTGCATTCCGCGAGCGGGATGAATTCCATCGGCGGAATCGCTCCCCGCTTCGGATGATGCCAGCGGATCAGCGCCTCCATGCCGACGATCCTGCCAGTGCGCATGTCGATCTGCGGCTGGTAGTGCAGAAGCAGTTCCTTGTTCTCCAACGCATGCCAGAGATCGCTTTCCAGCGACAGGCGGTCGCCGGCCCGGGCGTTCATCTCCTTGGCATAGAACTGGAAGTTGTTGCGTCCGTTCGACTTGGCGCGATACATCGCCACGTCGGCGTTGGCCAGCAGCGATTCCGAGTCCTCGCCGTCTTCTGGGAAGCGCGCCACCCCCATGCTACAGGTGACCACCAGCCCCTTGCCGCGTATCATGACCGGCTGCGCCATCTCTTCCTGGATCCGCTTCATGATGTGGACGTTGCCGTCCTCGAAGTTCTGATTGAGCAGGACCAGCACGAATTCGTCCCCGCCGATGCGGGCCACGGTGTCGCCGTCGCGCACGCATACGCGCAGGCGTTCCGCCACCGTGACGATCAGCTCGTCGCCGGCGCTGTGTCCCAGGCTGTCGTTGACCAGTTTGAAGTTGTCGATGTCAATGAACACGACCGTCAGCAGGTGGCCGTAGCGGCGCGCCTGGATCAGGGCCTGCTGGATCCTTTCGTTGAGCAGGTTGCGGTTCGCCAGCCCGGTCAGCGCATCGTAGTTCGCCTGCCGTTCCAGGTCTTCCTGGTAGCGCCGTATCTGCGTCACGTCATACAGGACGCCGACGAAGTAGCGCACCTCGTCGATCTGCTCGTCGGTGACGGGCGCGATGTACAGTTCGTTCAGGAACAGGCTGCCGTCCTTGCGGTAATTGCGCAGCAGGACGCTGGCCGATCTTTTCTCCCGGATCGCGTCGCGCAGCTTCTGCAGCTCCGGCTGGTCGGTGTCGCCGCCTTGCAGGAACTTGCAGTTGCGCCCCACCGCTTCCTCGCTGCTGTAGCCGGTGATGGATTCGAAGGCGCCGTTCACGTAGATCAGCGGCTGATGGTGCTGCGACACGTCGACGATCACGATCGGATTGGCGCTGGCCTCGATCGCGCGGTTGCGCAGCAGCAGGTCCTGCTGCACCTTCATCAGCTCGGTGATGTCGATCGAGATGCCGCCGACGTGATTGACCTCATTGCGGCTGTCGGCCAGCGGGAACCGGGTCGACAGCCAGTAGGTTTCTCCCTTAGGCGATGGGATCTTCTCCACGCCCTGCATGGCCTTGCCGGCCTTCAGCACGCGGGCGTCGAGCTGGCGCAGCTGCAGAGCCGTCTCGCGGGGCAGGAGTTCGGCGTCGCGCTTGCCGATCGCCGTGCCGACCGGGACGTTGAGCGCCTTGTCCAGCCCGAGGTTGGCGTAGACGAAGCGGCCGTCCGTATCCTTGATGAAGGCGGCGCCGGAGAGGTTTTCCATGAAGGTGCGGAACATCCGGTTGCTGCTCTGCAGTTCCGCCTCCACGCGGCGGCGCGCCTCGCGCTGCTCGACGCGTTCCATGGCGCTCAGGACCGCGCTCGGCAGGCGCGACAGGTTGGTCTTGATGACGTAGTCGTTGGCGCCCATCTTCAGCGACTCGATCGCGAGCTCCTCGCCGATCCTGCCGGAGACGAAGATGAACGGCGTGTCCGGCTTGACTTCCCGGACCACCTTCAGCGCCGACAGGCCGTCGAAGTGGGGCATCGAGAAATCGGACAGCACGATGTCGGGCTGGAAGCGGACCAGCTCGGTCCGCAGTTCCTGCTCCGTTTCCACGCGCAGCCCGTCGTGCCGGATGCCGGAACGCGCCAGCTCGCGCAATGCCAGTTCGGCATCCGTCTGTGTGTCTTCAACCAGGAGTATTTTCAACATGGCCTGCCTCGAATGATGCTCATCGCGATGACGGGATCCGGTTCAGGATCGCCCAGTAGAATCCGGCCTTCGATACTTCCTCGAAGAACTTGTCGGATTCGACCGGCTTGACGATGTAGCTGTTCACGCCCAGCTCGTAGCATTGGAGGATGTCCGGTTCTTCCGCGCTGGATGTCAGCATGATGACCGGGATGATCTTGGTAACGGCATCGCTCTTGATCTGCTTGAGCACCTCAATGCCGTTCACCTTCGGCATCTTGAGATCCAGCATGATCAGCGTGGGATCGGTACGCTTTCGGCCCGCGTAGGCGCCGGTACAGAAAACGTAGTCCAGCGCTTCCTGCCCGTCCTTCACCCAGGTGATGTTGTTGACCAGTCCCACCTTCTTGAGCGCGCGCATCGTCATCTCGGCATCCGTCGCCGTATCTTCCGCGATCAGGATGTGCACCGGCTGCATGTCGTTGTTCATGAACTTCCCTCTTTCCCCTTGATGCCGCCTGTCGGCAGGCTGAAATGAAATACGGTGTAGTCGCCCAGTCTGCTCTCCGCCCAGATACGGCCGCCATGCCGAACGACCACGCGCTGCGCGATCGCCAGGCCGACGCCCGTACCCGGGAATTCCAGTTCGGTGTGCAGGCGCTGGAATACGCCGAACAGCTTGTTGTAGAAACGCATGTCGAAACCCACACCATTGTCCCGGATGCTGTAGACGATTTCTTCCTCGTTCCTTTGCGCGCTCACCGAAATGACGGGTGCCGGATTGTTGCTGCTGTACTTCACCGCGTTCGACAGCAGGTTCAGCAGCACCTGCCGCAGCAGGGTGCGGTCGCCCCACGCATTCGGCATCGCGCCCTTTTCCAGCCGCGCCTTCTCGTGCCCTGCCGACACCTCCGCCCAGACCTCGTCGACCAGCGCGTTCATGTCGACGCTGGCCGCGTCCACCGCCTTGCGTCCCATGCGCGAAAAGGCGAGCAGGTCGTCGATGAGCTTGCCCATCTTCTTGCTGCTCGCGCGTATCACGGACAACAGGCGCAGGCCTTCCTCGTCGAGCCGGTCGGCGAAATCCTCTTCGAAGATGCGCGAGTAGCCGTCTATCGCACGCAAGGGGGAGCGCAGGTCATGGGAAACCGAATAGCTGAAGCTTTCCAGTTCCTTGTTGGTCAAGGTCAGCTGCGCGGCGCTGATTTCCAGTTCGCGGTTGGTGTGCCGGTGCTGCGCGATCTCCCGCAGCACCACCGCGAATGCAGACAACAACAACGCCGCCGCAACCAGATTGCCGAAGAGGATCAGCTCCTTGGTCAGGCGCGTTCCCGCCTCCACCTTGTCGGAACGCTCGACCAGCAGGGATTCCTCGTGGGCTGTCATGCGTTCCGTCTGGGTGCGGATGCGGTCCATGATCAGCTTGCCGTCGCCGCCGACCAGGTCGATGATCTCGGCATTGCTGATGCCCTTGCGCTCGGCCAGCGTGTCGATGCCGATGCGCAGAATCTTCATTCTTCTGTCGATCAAATCTTCCAGGTCAGCGACCGCCTTTTCCTGGCTCGGCGTATCCTTCGTCAGCTCGCGCAACAGTGCGATTTCATCCGGCAGGCGCATCACCACCACGTCGTACGGTTCCAGAAAGCTCTGGTCGCCGGTGATCAGGTAGCCGCGCTGCGCGCTTTCGGCATCACGGAGATCGGCGCTGATCTGGTCGAGCTGCTTGATCACCAGGTAAGTGTGGTCGACGAGTCGCGCGCCGGCCGCAAACTGCACCGTGCTGCGATAGCTGACGTAGGAGATGACGGCGAGAAGCAGCAAGGCCGCCGCCAGGCTCCACTTGGTCCACTTCTCCTTTTTGCTGACGGAAACAGTCTCGGATCCCATGTGTTCGTATGCTGAATGCCGTCCTGCCTTCCATCGCGAAGGCCGCCATGCTGTCCGCGGAAGCGAAACCCGGTCTCGTCATATCGACGGAAGTCGACCGATGCCGCTCATTTTTTCCGCAGCCGTCTCCGATTTTCTTTTCATCGTTCCCAAGAATTCTAGTTGATAAACATCAATTCGAGTATTGACGATTTCGAAAAAAGAAGATGCCAGCAGGATTTACAAGACCGTCCTTTTCTCCTCGGTACACGAGGCGCAAAAAAATTAAATGAATTGAAAATTTTTATCCCATATTCATGGGATTTCCCTATGCATCGCCACATGCTTCACGATGCAGTTTTCGTACCATTGTCCTGCTTTCCTACACGTCGTCTCTTGCATATCCGACATGTGCAGCAGACATCGGTTGTCATCGCCACGACAGCGGCCGCAAAGAAATCTCCTTCATTCCGGTCCCGTGAATATAATGGGGTCGTGTTTCGACGATGCCGACGGCGGAGGTTTCGATGGACAATCTGGACGTTGCCTTTCACGTTTCCGTATTGACCGTTCCAGACACCGTCACCCCCCGGCAGTTTTCCGGCTGGCTGCGCCGCGAGGCGTCGGCCATCCAGGATCTGAGCCAGAAGAACAGCCTGACGATCGTCCGGCTGTTCCTGGCGCGCCGCATCAAGCAGGCGATTCCGCGCAAGAAGCTCGATATGCTGTTCCAGGGCCTGATGGATCTCTATCCGGCCATCTTCCGCGTCGAAATGGTGGTGGTCGACGAAGCGCTGGACCACGAAGAGATCGAACTGATCGAATCCGACGCCGAGGAGGAACTGGCGGCGCTGCTGCAGATCGTCGAACGCTTCCAGGAACAGAAGGAAGCCAAGAAAAAGTTGCACTGACGGCAGCTTCAGCAGAACAGGAGGGCGATCATGGCCGCATCGTCTTCCAGCATCAATGGAAGCAGCAAGGCCCCTATCAGCAGGTAGGCCCTGCAGCAGGCGATCCAGTCGTCGCGGTTCATGTCCATTCGCTCCTTCACGCCACGCATGTCACGTCCTCGCAATCCCCGCATGAACGGTGGGCGCCGGAACGGAGACAGGCGCTAATCGTGCAGCAGCACATCCGGCTTCTCCTGCTGCCAGCAGGACAAGGCGGCAAGCGCGTCCCGCGGGTCGAACGGCTTGGTCAGGTGATGATCGAAACCTGCTTCGTAGGCCATGCGCTTGTCAGCCTCCTGCCCCCAGCCCGTCGCGGCCACCAGCAGGACCTTGCGTCCCCAGTCCGCGCCGCGGATGCGTCTCGCCACCTCGTACCCGCTCATCTTCGGCATACCGATGTCGAGAATGACGATATCGGGTTTTTCCGTCGCGCCGACGGCCAGCCCGTCCCGTCCGCTGTAGGCGGTCAGCACCCGGTACCCGGCCATCTGCATGATGACGGACAGACAGTCGATCGCATCGCGGTTGTCGTCAATCAGCAGAATGGCCTTTCCGCCCGCTTCGCCGTTCCGATAGACCGGTGCAACACGCTGCAGTCCGAGCGATGCGTTCGTCTCGACGGGCAGCGTCACGACGAAGGTCATGCCGTGCCCCAGCCCGCGGCTGTGCGCCGCCACCTTGCCGCCGTGCAGATCCAGCAATCCTCTCGACAATGCCAGCCCGATCCCCAGCCCGCCCTCGGAGCGGTCCACCGCGGAACTGACCTGCGAAAACATTTCGAACAGATGGGGCAGATCGCTCTTCGCCACGCCGATGCCGTTGTCCGAGATCACGACTTCCAGCACGTTTTTCTTCACGACGGCATCGAAGCCGATGCGGCCGTTGCGATCGGTATACTTCGCGGCGTTGGTCAGCAGGTTGGTGAAGACCTGCGCGATGCGCAGTGGATCGGCGTCCAGGATCACCGCTCTTTCCGGCAGGTTGACCTGCAGCGTATGCGACTTGACGTCGATCATTGGCCGGACCGTTTCCAGCGCGCTGTCGACCACTTCGCGCAACGTCACCAGCCGCTTCTTGAGTTCAAGCCGGCCGCTGGTGATGCGTGAGACGTCGAGCAGATCCTCCAGTAGGCGCGTCATATGCCCCGCCTGCCGGTCGATGATGGCGCGGCAGCGCTGCAGCAGTTCAGGCGTGAGCTTCGGTTCGCCGAGCAGATGGGCCGCGCTGCGTATCGGCGCCAGCGGATTGCGCAGTTCATGGGCGAGCGTGGCGAGGAACTCGTCCTTGTAGCGGTCGGCCAGGCGCAAGGCCTCTTCCGCGCGCTTGCCGGCCGTGATGTCCCACACCAGTCCCGCCGTGCCGATCTTTCCCGTCGCGGCATGGAAGATCGTCATGCCGCGCTCCTGCAGCCAGGCCACCTGGCCGTCGCGCGGCCGGACGATGCGGAATTCGCCCTGCCAGCTTCCCTTGGCGGCGATCGCCGATTCCACCAGCCGGCGATGCCTGTCGACGTCTTCCGGATGGATCAGGCTGTACGCATGCCCGCTGTCGCGCAGCGCCTCGCCGGGCGGCAGCCCATACACCTCGGCGGCCGAATCGGACATGATCAACTGGTCGGACTGCATGTCCCATTCCCAGGTCGCCATCCTCGCCGCGTTCAGCGCGGCGACCAGCCGCCGGTCGCTGTCGCGCAGACGTCGCGCGACCAGCATCTTGGCGGTGCGCTCGTGCGCGGCGACCAGGATGCCGGCGACCGCGCGGCCGGAACGCCGGATGGGCGTAAACGAGAACGTGAAATAGCGGTCTTCCGGATAGCCGTTCCGCTCGACCACCAGCCGCAGGTCGTAGCCGCGCACGGCTTCTCCGCGCTCCATCACCTGCCGCGTCAATTCGTCCAGCTTGGGGAGCATTTCCTGCGACGTCGTGCGAGCCGAGCGGCCGAAGGCGGCGCGGTGGCGGGCCTCTCCCATCAGTTCGCGATAAGCGTCGTTGTAGACCTGGATCAGTTCGCCACCCCACCATACTGCCAGTGCGAACTGGGAATCGAGGCAGATGCTGGTCGCCAGGCGCAAGGCTTCCGGCCAGTATTCGATGGCGCGCAAGGGCGTGCCGGACCAGTCGGCCGCGCGGATGAGTACGCCCATCTCGCCGCCGTCGGGCATCCATACATCCGTAGCAATCTTCTTCATCGCGATCCTCCCAAACGGACCAGGCCCGAAGCACATTTACAAACATGCAAATATCACGCCACGGGCTGCAATGATTCTGCCCGGATTTCCAGGGCGCGACCATCCCATGAACGTGGCAGCAAATGTGACAATTCCCGCGCTGGCAACCGCGTCAGGGACAGGATCAGAAACGGGGAAAAAGGGAAAAGATTGATGCAAGGCAATCCGTCATAGGGCGGGATCGCGCTGCAACCTCTGTAAGAAAGGCGAGCCTTGTCTGCGGCACTTGCAGGAAATGGCTGTGGCTGCTTCGTTCCCGACCTGACCAGATTGACCATGCCGCAATGCGCAGGGGCCCGCCGGCACGCATTGTAGCAGCAAAGGCGACGGCTCGTCGGCGAATTCGCCCTCCAAGGAGAGGAAATGGCGGCGCCCGCCCGGTGCCGGAACGCGGCAGCGATCGCGCCGCCGGCTCAAAGACCCAGTTCCGGCCAGATGCGGTCGATCCGCTTCCTGGTCTCGTCGTCCATCTCGATGGCGCGGCCCCATTCACGGCTGGTCTCGCCCGGCCACTTGTTCGTGGCATCGATGCCCATCTTGCTGCCCAGCCCGCTGACCGGCGACGCGAAATCCAGGTAGTCGATCGGCGTGTTGTCGACCAGCGTGGTGTCCCGCATGGGGTCGACGCGGGTGGTGATGGCCCAGATCACTTCCTTCCAGTCGCGGATGTCGACGTCCTCGTCGACCACCACGATGAACTTCGTATACATGAACTGGCGCAGGAAGCTCCAGACGCCGAACATCACGCGCTTCGCATGGCCGGCGTAGGCCTTGCGCATCTGCACCACCGCCATCCGGTAGCTGCAGCCTTCCGGCGGCAGGTAGAAATCGGTGATCTCGGCGAACTGCTTTTGCAGCAAGGGCACGAAGACCTCGTTCAAGGCCACGCCGAGCACCGCCGGCTCGTCCGGCGGCTTGCCGGTGTAGGTCGAGTGATAGATCGGGTCGCGCCGCATCGTGATGCGGTCGATGGTGAAGACCGGGAAATAATCCTGTTCGTTGTAATAGCCGGTATGGTCGCCGAACGGGCCTTCCAGCGCATGCTCGTAGCCGGACGGATGCATGTCGTCCGGATAGATGTGCCCTTCCAGTACGATTTCGGCAGACGCCGGCACGCGCAGCTCGCTGCCGATGGCCTTGATCAGTTCGGTACGGCTGCCGCGCAGCAGCCCGGCGAACTGGTATTCCGACAGGCTGTCCGGCACCGGCGTCACCGCGCCCAGCATGGTGGCCGGATCGGCGCCCAGCGCGACGGCGACCGGATAGGGTTTGCCCTTGTTGACGAGCGCGTGTTCGCGGAAATCCAGCGCGCCGCCACGATGCGCCAGCCAACGCATGATCACCTTGTTGCGCCCGATGACCTGCTGCCGATAGATGCCAAGGTTCTGCCGTTTCTTGTGCGGCCCCTTCGTGATGACCAGTCCCCACGTGATGAGCAACGCGACGTCGCCCGGCCAGCAATGCTGGATCGGCAGGCGGCCGAGGTCCGCGTCGCCGCCCTCCCACACGATTTCCTGGCACGGCGCGCTGCGCGACTCCTTCGGCGTCATGTCCCACAGCGACTTGAGCAGATGGCCGAGGCCGAGCGCGTCCTTGAAACTCTTGGGCGGCTCCGGCTCCTTCAAGCTCGCCAGCACCTGGCCGATCCTGCGCAGTTCGCCGACGTCGGAGGCGCCCATGCCGAGCGCGACACGGCGCGGCGTACCGAACAGATTGCCCAGCACGGGAATCTTTTGACCGGCAGGTTGCTCAAACAGCAGCGCTGGGCCGGCGGCACGCAAGGTGCGATCGCAGATTTCCGTTATTTCCAGATAAGGAGAGACAGGCAGCGAAATGCGGCGAAGTTCGCCCATTTGTTGCAATTGAGAAATGAAGTCGCGTAAATCGGAATATTTCATGTTTTTTCATGCGGCCGTGATTGGGACGGAAAAAATGAAGTGAAACAGCCAAGTTGCTGATTTTCTTCATTTTTCTCGGGAAACAGCCGATTCAATAAGATCCAAAAGTTATAGAATTCTGTTTTTATAGTATTGACTTGATATAAACGGACTCCTACAATTCGCGCAGCTTGAAGAGGGGCACGTTATTTGAACATCAAAACGTGCCGCAACCAACTCTTCGTTTTCCATGGGGAAGGGGTCCCCGAATACTTTTCCGGAAGCAGTCTCGCAGAAGACGCTTTCTCCCCGAGTCGAACTTGCCGGCGCGCCGAGCGTGCGCTGCCCACGGCAAACGACGCACGTTTGCGAAACGCGCCCTGCGTTGCAGCAAACGGTTTTACTGATTCGCGGCATGTGCAGGGTTTTACCGGTTTCTCGTGAAGCCTTCTACCTGCCGCGCCAATCAAGGAGCATTCATGTCAAATCGTATGACTTCGGCGATGCGCAAGGTCGCCACTCAGTCTGCCGAGCAGACCATCGCCGGCGCCGTTGCGGTGTCCGGCACCGCACGTCGCCTGCTTTCCACCGCCACGCGCGCGCTGACCGCGTTCGGCGCGATCGCCCTCGCGGCCCTGGTCGTCATGTTCTTCAAGCCGGAACTGGCCGATCGCCTGCAGGCCCTGTCGCCTTTCACCTCCGCTTCCGCCGCCGTCGCGCCGGAAGACGGCAGCGACGTCCAGCAGGTCGCCGATGCGGCCGATGACGATACGGTGGCCCCGGCCGCCACCGACAACGGCATGGCGATCATGCCCTTGCCCGTCGCGATGCCGGATGCCGACATCCAGCAGCAGCGCATCACGCAATGGTTGTCCAAGCGCTACCGAGTTTCCGGCGACGCGATCCACGCGCTGGTTTCCGCCGCCTATGCGACGGGCCAGCAGATCCACTTCGATCCCCTGCTGATCTTGGCGGTCATCGCCATCGAATCCCGCTTCAATCCGTTTGCCGAAAGCCCGGTCGGCGCGCAGGGTCTGATGCAGATCATGGCCAAGGTCCACCACGACAAGTTCCAGAGCGCCGGCGGCTCGCGCTCCGCGCTCAATCCGGTCGTCAACATCAAGGTCGGCGCGATGATCCTGAAGGACTACGTGAAAAGCGGCGGCTCGGTCGAAGCCGGCCTGAAACGCTACGTCGGCGCCGGCGACATGGCCAGCGACGACGGCTACGGCGCCAAGGTGCTGGGCGAATACGACCGCCTGAAGGCGGTGGCGGGCGGCAAGCGCCTGTCGCCTTTCGTGCCGATGACGCCGCGGCAGACCGTGGCCAAGACGGTCGCCGTCAAGGCGGCGGCCAACCCGGCGAACAAGGACGCCTCGGGCACGCAGAATGCCGCGACTACTGCGGCGCCCACCACCATTTGAGACGGGTGCGTCAAGAAAAAGGGAGCCGATCGGCTCCCTTTTTTATTGTCACCCCTTCCGCCCGGCATGGTCGGCCACGAAGCGGCCTAGCCTGTCCATCGCTTCCCGGAGATTTTCGATCGACGTGGCGTAGGAAACGCGCACGAAGCGGCGCGCGGTGTGTGGCCCGAAATCGAGGCCCGGAACCATCACCACGCCCGCCTCGTGGAGCATCGCGATCGTCAGGCTGTCCACGTCGTCGGACAGCGCCGAACAATCGGCATAGACGTAGAACGCGCCGTCCGGCATGACCGGCACGCCGAAACCGTGCTGCCGCAGCGCCGGCACCAGGTAATCCCGGCGGCGCCGGAATTCCTGCTTGCGCGCCTCGTAGATCGCCAGCGCGTCGACGGAAAAACAGGCCAGCGCGGCGTGCTGCGCGATGGCGGAGGCGCAAATGTACAGGTTCTGCGCCAGCTTCTCGACGGCCGGCACCAGCGCTTCCGGCACCACCAGCCAGCCGAGGCGCCAGCCGGTCATGTTGAAATACTTGGAAAAGCTGTTGATGACGATCACATCCTCGCCCAATGAAAGCGCGGAAAACGGCGCCGCGTCGTAACGCAGCCCGTGATAGATCTCGTCGACGATGGTGAATCCGCCCTTGTCGCGCACCACGTCGACGATCCTGCGCAGTTCCTCGTTGTCGATCGAGGTGCCGGTCGGGTTCGACGGCGAGGCCAGCAGCACGCCGCGCGTCGATTCGTTCCAGTGGTCGCGCACCATCGCCTCCGACAGCTGGAAGCGATCCGCCGGCCCGCTTGCCACCAGGCGCGCGCTGCCTTCGAACGCGGCGACAAAGTGCCGGTTGCATGGATAGCAGGGATCGGGCATCAGCACTTCCGCCCCTTTTTCCACCAGCGCCGCGCAGGCCAGCAACAAGGCGGCGGAGGCGCCGGCCGTCACGATAATGCGCGACGGCGCGACTTCCACGCCGTAGGCGTCGCGATAGTGGCCGGCGATCGCCTCGCGCAAGGCCGGCAGGCCGGTGGCCGGCGTGTATTGCAGCTGGCCGGCCGCCAGCGCGCGCGCCGCGGCTTCGGCGACCGGCGGCGGCGCCGTGAAATCCGGCTCGCCGATGCCCATGTGGATGATGCTGCGCCCCTGGGCTTCCAGCTCGGCCGCCATCTTGGCGAGTTCCATCACGTGGAATGGCTGGATGCGCTCGAGCCGGGACGCAAGCTGCATGAGATGCGCGGACAAATCGTTTCCTCGTATGAAATGGCCCGCGGTGACAGTCCCGCGGAAAGGATCAGTGCTTCCGGCCCGCTTCCACCTCGGCCGCGCGCGTCTGGGCCGCGTACCTGTCCAGCACGCCGTTCACGTATTTGTGCCCGTCGATGCCGCCGAAGGATTTGGTCAGCTCGACGGCTTCGTTGATGACGACCTTGTACGGGATCTCGACGTGGTTCTTCAGTTCATAGGCGCCGATCAGCAGCGCGGCGTGCTCGACCGGCGACAGCTGCGAAATGTCGCGGTCGATCAGCGGCGCGAGCTCGACGCGCAGCGCCGGCGCCTGGGCCACCGCGCCCGACAGCAGCGCGGCGAAATGGCCGGCGTCGGCCTTGTCGAATCCGTGCGCCTGGCGGATGTGCGTATCGATGGCGTGGACCGATTCGCCATTCATCAGCCATTGATAAAGTCCCTGCAGCGCGAACTCCCGCGCGCGATGACGCGGCGTGCGATTCTTGTTCGGGTTGGCGTGATCGGTTTTCTGGGTCATGGTGGGCTGGCAACCTCCGCGAACGAAAAGGCGCGGAAGCGTACGTAAATGAATGCAAATAAATGGATGGGATGGTGCGGCGACGCTGCGCCTATTGCGCGTCGTCGGCGGCGTCGGCCAGTTCCTCGAGCGCGATCGTCAGGTTGGCCATTTCGACCGCGACGCGCGCCGCGTCGGTGCCCTTTTCCTCCATCCGCACTTCCGCCTGCTCGTCGTTCTCGGTGGTGAGGACGGCGTTGGCAACCGGGATGCCGGCGTCGAGCGAAACACGCGTGATGCCCGCGCCGGATTCGTTGGCAACCAACTCGAAATGATAGGTCTCGCCGCGGATCACCGCGCCGAGCGCGATCAGCGCGTCGAACTGCATGGTCTCGGCCATTTTCTGCAGCGCCAGCGGGATTTCCAGCGCGCCCGGCACGGTGACGTGCAGGATGTCCTCGTCCTCGACGCCGAGATGCTTGAGTTCGGCCAGGCAGGCCGACAGCAGGCCGTGGCAGACGTCTTCGTTGAAGCGCGCCTGCACGATGCCGATGCGCAGACCCTGCCCCGCCAGGTTCACGTCGTAAGTGCCAACTGTCATGATGTTTCCTTCTGCGCTCGAGGCGCTCAACGGGCGGAATCTTCCGCCGTGGTGGGGGCACGCCTGGGCGTGCCCGTATGAATGGCGCCGCGCCGTCCGCTCAGTTGGCCGGCGTAGCCTGGTAGCCGGTGACTTCCAAGTCGAAGCCGGCCATCGACGGCATCTTGCGCGGGTTCGCCAGCAGCCGCATCCGGCCCACCGACAGATCACGCAGGATCTGCGCGCCGATGCCGTAGGTACGCAGGTCCATGCGCGACGTGCGCGGCTGCGGAACGGCGTCCGGGCTGGTCAGCGCCGCGAACTGCGAGAACAGCTCGTCGGCCGATTCCTCACAATTGAGCAGGACCATGACGCCACGCTCGGCCTGCCGGATGGCCGCCATCGCCGACGCCATGTTCCAGGAATGCGTGGTCGCCTTGGTCTCCAACAGGTCGAGGACCGACACCGGCTGGTGCACGCGCACCAGCGTCTCCCGATCGGCGCTGATATCGCCGTGCACCAGCGCGAGATGGGCGCCGCCGCTCGGCTTGTCGCGGTACAGCACGGCCTGGAAGGCGCCGTGCGCCGTTTCCATCGTGCGTTCGCCGACGCGCTCGACGAAACACTCGTTGCGGCTGCGGTAATGGATCAGGTCGGCGATCGTACCGATCTTGAGCCCGTGCAGTTGCGCGAACTCGATCAGGTCCGGCAGACGCGCCATGGTGCCGTCGTCCTTCATGATCTCGCAGATCACGGCCGCCGGCGTCAGACCGGCCAGCTCGGCGAAGTCGCAGCCGGCCTCGGTGTGGCCGGCGCGCATCAGCACGCCGCCCTTCTGCGCCTTCAGCGGGAAGATGTGGCCCGGCTGCACGATGTCCGACGGCCTGGCGTTCTTCGCGACCGCCGCCTGCACGGTACGGGCTCGGTCGGCGGCCGAGATGCCGGTCGTCACGCCTTCGGCCGCCTCGATCGATACGGTGAAGGCGGTGCCGTAGGAGGTGCCGTTGCGCGTGGTCATCATGGTCAGCGCCAGCTGCTCGCAGCGCGCTTCGGTCAGCGTCAGGCAGATCAGGCCGCGGCCGTACTTGGCCATGAAATTGATCGCCTCCGGCGTGACGAAGTCGGCTGCCAGCACCAGATCGCCCTCGTTCTCGCGATCCTCTTCGTCGACGAGTATGACCATGCGGCCAGCGCGCAGCTCGGCAATGATTTCCTGGGTACTTGAGATGGACATGGGCGATTCCTGAACAGGCCCGCTATTTTAAAGGATTTGGCGGACGGGACGGCGGCAGCGCGCTAGTGTATCGCGGCGTTCAGGTCGTCCAGCTGGATCGGCTTGACCAGGTGCAGGTTGAATCCGGCTTCCAGCGCCCGGGCGCGGTCCGCCTCGAGCCCGTATCCGGTCAGCGCGATCAGGCGCGCTTCGCGCGTGTCGGGATGGGCACGCAGATGGCGCGCGACCTGGTAACCGTCGATGCCGGGCAGGCCGATGTCGATCAGGATGCGTTCCGGGCGGTGCATGCGTGCGGCCTGCAGGCCGTCTTGGCCGTCGGCCGCCTGGAACACGGTATGTCCTTGCGCCAGCAGCATCGCGCACATCATCTCGCGCGCGTCATGGTTGTCCTCGATCAGCAGCACCCGATAGCTGGACCGGGGCACATCCGGGGCTGCGTCAACCTGCGCCGCTTCCGCCTGTTGGCGGCACGGAAAGCTCACCTCGAAAGTGCTGCCTTTTCCGTCCCCCGCGCTGTAAGCCGTGATGGCGCCGCCATGCAGCTCTACCAACTGCCGCACCAGCGCCAGCCCGATGCCGAGGCCACCCTTGGCGCGATCGAGGGAAATCTCGCCCTGCACGAAGACGTCGAACACGCGCGGCAGCAGATCGGCCGGAATGCCGATGCCGGTGTCGGCCACCGTCAGCCTGACCTGCTCGCCGTCGCCGCGCACGTCGATGTCGATGGTGCCGCCGTCCGGCGTGTATTTCAGCGCGTTGTCGATCAGGTTGGTGACGACCTGTTCGATGCGGGCCGCGTCGCCGTCCATCCACGCCGCTTCGGCGCGCAGGTTGATCGTGCAGGATGCCGTGCGGCCGGCGGCGGACATCGTGTCCACGCAGGTTTCCACCAGCTTGCCGAAATCGACCGGCTTGCGGGACAGCAGGATTTTGCCCGACATCACGCGGCTCAGGTCCAGCAGGTCGTCGACGATGCGCGTGAGGTGCCGGGTCTGCCGCTGCAGGATCAGCTTGGCGCGCGCCAGCGCCTCTGCCCCGATGCTGTCCATCGCGATCAGCGCGGCGGCACTGCTGATGGCGCTGAGCGGATTGCGCAATTCGTGGCCCAGCATCGCGAGGAATTCGTCCTTGGCCTTGTTCTGCCTGACGGCCAGCCTGCGGCGGCCGATTTCGGTTTCGAGCCGCTTGTTCGACGCCAGCAGCTCGGCGGAGCGCTGGCGCAGCATTTCGGTCTGCTCGCGCAGTTCCATGTTCTTCTTCGCCAGCGCCACGAACACTGACACCTTCGCCTGCAGGATTTGCGGAATGATCGGCGTGAACAGGTAATCGACGGCGCCATGCTGGTAGCCCTTCAGCCGGTTCATTTCGTCGGCAAGGAAGGCCGTGACGAAAATGATGGGCACGGAAGCGGAACGCTCGCGCAAGTGGATGGCTTCAGCGGTCTCGAAACCGTCCATGCCTGGCATGTTGACGTCCAGCAGGATGACAGCGAAATCGTGCTTCAGCACTTCCCGCAACGCCTGCTGGCCGGACCGGGCAGTCACCACCTCGCAGCCGTTGCTGTCGGCCCAGCCCGCCAACAGACTGGTGAGGGCGACGAGGCTTCCCGGGTCGTCGTTGACGACAAGGATCTTGGGTTTGGCCTGGCTGGAAACGGTCATGACAGTGGAACGCAAAGATGCATTGGAGAATTTTTATTACTGCTAAGGAACTAAATCAAATTGCCACGGTCGTGCACATCTCCTTGATTTTGAAGGAAAACTCGCTTGCGGAGCGTAGCAATTGCATATGAGAATGTCAAAAAAATCTCGAGGGCTGCCACAAAAAATGAACACCTTGACCGACCTGTCCGACGCGCTCGACCCGCGCATTCTCCTGGCTGCGCTGACCGCATTGAAAAAAGGAGACTTCACCGTACGCATGCCTTCCGACCTGACCGGCCTGAACGGCAAGATCGCCGACACGCTGAACGAAATCATCGACAACAGCGAACAGATGGCAGGCAGCATCGCCAGCGTCAGCCGCGTAGTGGGACGGGACGGCCGGCTGATGCAGCGCGCCGCGCCATCGCAGGCGGGCGGCGGCTGGGCGACCATCGTCAATTCGGTCAACGCGCTGATCGACGACCTCGTCCGCCCGACCACCGAGATGGCGCGCGTCATCGGCGCGGTGGCCAAGGGCGACCTGTCGCAGACCATGGCGCTGGAAGTCGACGGCCGGCCGCTGAAGGGCCAGTTCCTGCGCGCAGCCGCGACCGCCAACACGATGGTGGACCAGCTGTCCTCGTTCGCGTCCGAAGTCACCCGCGTGGCGCGCGAGGTCGGCACCGAAGGCAAGCTCGGCGGTCAGGCGTACGTGCCGGGCGTGGCCGGCACCTGGAAGGACCTGACCGACTCGGTGAACTCGATGGCCGGCAACCTCACCTCGCAGGTGCGCAACATCGCCGACGTCACCACCGCCGTGGCGAACGGCGACCTCTCGAAGAAGATCACCGTCGACGTGCGCGGCGAAATCCTGCAGCTGAAGGACACCATCAATACGATGGTGGACCAGCTGCGTTCCTTCGCGTCCGAAGTCACGCGCGTGGCGCGCGAGGTCGGCACCGAAGGCAAGCTCGGCGGCCAGGCTTACGTGCCCGGCGTTGGCGGCACCTGGAAGGACCTGACCGACAACGTCAATTTCATGGCCTCCAACCTGACCGGCCAGGTGCGCAACATCGCCGAGGTCACCACCGCCGTGGCGAACGGCCAATTGTCCAAGAAGATCACCGCCGATGCCAAGGGCGAAATCCTGCAGCTGAAAGAGACCATCAACGTGATGGTGGACCAGCTGTCCTCGTTCGCCTCCGAAGTCACGCGCGTGGCGCGCGAAGTGGGCACCGAAGGCAAGCTCGGCGGCCAGGCGCAGGTGAAAGGCGTAGCCGGCACGTGGAAAGATCTGACCGACTCGGTGAACTCGATGGCCGGCAACCTGACCGGCCAGGTGCGCAACATCGCCGAGGTCACCACCGCGGTGGCGAACGGCGATCTGTCCAAGAAGATCACCGCCGATGCACAGGGCGAGATTCTGGAATTGAAGAACACCATCAACGTGATGGTGGATCAGCTGTCCTCGTTCGCGTCCGAGGTCACGCGCGTGGCGCGCGAGGTCGGCACCGAGGGCAAGCTCGGCGGACAGGCCCAGGTGAAAGGCGTCGGCGGCACATGGAAGGATTTGACCGAGAACGTGAACTCGATGGCGTCCAACCTGACCGGGCAGGTGCGCAACATCGCCGAGGTCACCACCGCCGTCGCCAACGGTGATTTATCCAAGAAGATCACCGCCGATGCGCAGGGCGAGATTCTGGAATTGAAGAACACCATCAACGTGATGGTGGACCAGTTGTCCTCCTTCGCGTCCGAGGTCACCCGCGTGGCGCGCGAGGTCGGCACCGAAGGCGAACTGGGCGGCCAGGCCAACGTGCCCGGCGTTGCGGGCACGTGGAAAGACTTGACGGACTCGGTGAATTCGATGGCGGGCAACTTGACCGGGCAGGTGCGCAACATCGCGGAAGTGACGACCGCCGTCGCGAACGGCGATCTGTCCAAGAAGATCACCGCCGACGCCAAGGGCGAAATCCTGCAGCTGAAGAACACCATCAACGTGATGGTGGATCAGCTCTCCTCGTTCGCCTCCGAGGTCACGCGCGTGGCGCGTGAGGTCGGTACCGAGGGCAAGCTCGGCGGACAGGCCCAGGTGAAAGGCGTGGCCGGCACCTGGAAGGACCTGACCGACAACGTGAACTTCATGGCGTCGAACCTGACCGGCCAGGTGCGCAACATCGCGGAGGTCACTACCGCCGTGGCGAACGGCGACCTGTCCAAGAAGATCACCGTGGACGTCAAGGGTGAAATCTTCGAACTGAAGCACACCATCAACGTGATGGTGGACCAGCTGAACGCATTTGCCTCCGAAGTGACGCGCGTGGCGCGCGAGGTCGGCACCGAAGGCAAGCTCGGTGGACAGGCAAATGTCCCGGGCGTCGCCGGCACGTGGAAGGATTTGACCGATTCGGTGAACTCGATGGCCGGCAACCTCACCTCCCAGGTGCGCAAC
>Ga0164242_10000112_pt1 | contig 96481 bp, 92 predicted proteins | sample OricomgcompostMG_FD_108783 | JGI IMG/M metagenome (GOLD analysis project Ga0164242, IMG submission 108783) | Miracle-Growth compost microbial communities from Emeryville, California, USA - Original compost - Miracle growth compost (MG) ...
CAGCGATAGCAGGTACGGGGCTTGCATGGTGGTCGTGTAACCATAGCGGTTATTGACACCCACTGTTATGGCCGGTGAGATGTGATTGGCGTAGAGTGTCTGCGGCGGCGTCAGGAACGCCAGACTGCTGGGCGCCCCCACAGTAACAGTGACATCCTGCGTGGTTTGCGTCAGGCTGTCACTGCTGACGGTAAGGGTATAGGTGCCAATATTGCTGTTGTCACGATAATAGAACGAGGCCGCCGAGCTGCCGGCCTGGATGGTCAGACTCTGTAGCGTCCACGGGCCGGCGTTACTCAGCGCGAACCGGCCAGTCGGTGAAGTGGTTGTCAGTGTCAGGGCCGTATCGCTGCCAACCGGCGTTTCCAGCCCGTATTTATTCTGTACGACCACATGCATCTGGTCGGTGGTACCACCCCGTTCAAACGTGTTGGGCGCAGACACGAACACGAGTTTAGTCGGGACACCGGCGGTGTAGGCGATGGTGGTAGTAGCGTTCGTGATGCCGGTGTCGGGGTCGTCCGGCGGGGTCGTGTCGCTGACCGTAAGGATATCGCTGCCGACGACGGTATCGCGGTAGGTAAAACCAACTGCACTGGCGACGCTGGTCGTGACTATGGCATGGGCGTTCACGTCGTAGCCGCCGCCAAAACTGCCGGTCGCCGACGAAGACGAAACGTAAATATATTGCCCCTTCACGAGTGGCACGACATTGCCGTACGCATCGAGCGCTTGGACACTGAAGCTCTGGGTCTGACCGATTTCTGCCGAGGTCGGTGCGGTCACGAACTGATATCGGGCAATCTGACCGCTCAGAAATGCCAGTGTAGCCGTACCGGATGCTAGGTCATCTGACGACATGGTGAAATGGACTACTCCGGTGGCGGTCTGGTGATAATACACGTCGGCGGTGCTGCTGCCGGCTGGGATGGTCGCCGCTGTCACGGCCGGACCGTTTACGTCGTCGGTCGCGGTGAAGGTGCCCGAGCCGTCGTTTGCCAGGCTTACCACCGTGTCGCTTTCGGCATTGAGGGCCACGCCGTACTGGTTGGCGAGATGGATGGTGAGTTTTTGGGCGGTGTTGACGGTAGCGTTGCCGCTGAGCGGCGTGACGTACAGCGACCTGGCTTCACCCGGGACGACCGTTAGGTTGGCGACCGCATCAATGAGCCCGGTGTCTGGGTCGCTCAGTGTCGACTCGTCGCGTACCTGTATCTGGGCAGGGCCGGCTGCACCGGCGGTAAACGTCAGACTACCAGTGCTGCTGCCGGCTGGGATAACTATCGTACTCGAACCGACACTGCCGCCGGAAACAAATACATTTAGATAAGTCTTACCGAGGGCGGGCATGAGGTTGCCGGCAGCGTCTTCCAGGCTAACCGACACGGTTACGGGCTGACCGGACTCCATGGTGGCTGGGAAGCTGCCGAGACTGATTTTTGCAGGGCCGGTGGCAGCCGTGAACATCTGTGAAGCACTGGTGAAACCATTGGCTGAAACGGTCATAGTACAGCTGGCAGCCGATGTCTTGAAGTAGAAAAACGCGGTGCCCGAACCATCCGGGATGGTCAGTTGGTCGATAGGCTGCCAGTTGTTACCGTCGAGTGAGAAGCTGCTGTCGAGACAGTCGCTGGAAAGCGTCACCAGCGTATCGAAGCTTACGGCCGCCGGGTTACCGTAGGTGTCGGTAGTGGTGATTTCTATCTGTTGGGACGGCTGGTTTGTCTGGCCGTTTTGCGCGGGTGTCACGAACTTGAGCTTGCTGGCCACGGCCGTCGTAATAGTTATAGCCTGTCCGCCATGGGCAGAGCCAGCCGCGACCGACAGCTGGTGCACACCGGTTTTCGTGTCGTGATAGTAGAAGCTGGCGGTGGTGGCGCCTGCCGGAATCGTTACACTTGTAATGGATGATGCACCGGCATCTTGCGTAGCAGTAAACCCATGAGTGCCCGAGGAATCGCTGCCAAGCGATACCGTCAAATCGTGTCCCTGTATAGCCGGCGCACCGTCAGCCTTCTGCGCCTGTATGGTGATGATGTGCGAACTGACGCCCGGTGCGACGGATTGCGGGCTGGTAGTAAACCCAAACGTGGCGGCAGTCTGACCGACCACGGTAATGCCGAGCGTGGCGTTTGCGATACCGACATCCGGATCGTCGAGCGGCGACTGGTCACTGGCCGTCAGTGTAGCAGTGCGGCCCAGCTGGGCGTCCTTGTAGTAAAAGTTGGCCGAACTGCCGCCTGCCGGAATCGTCACGCTGGTGACTGTCCAGGGTCCTTCGCTCGCGGTCGCAAAACTGCCAGTGCCACTGGTGGTGTACAGGTATACCGGCGTGGCGTTCTCCACCGTCGTACTGTTGCCATACACATCCTCTGCGGTCACGGCATAGCCGGTCGCATCGGTAACCGCTACCGATGAACTGCCGCTCAGGACAAGCTGCGTGTAGGCACCCGGCGTTACGGTCAGAACGGCGGTGCCGTATGGGTCGACGCCGCCTGCCCTGAGCGTTACGGAACCGGCGGCGGCCGATTTGTAATAGACCGTCATAGAGCTGTCGCCAGCCGGCAGCACGGCGCTGGTTACCGGCGACCACGACGTGCTGCTCAGCGAAAAACTACCGCCATGCCCTTGGTCGGAAAGCGGTATGGTCGTGTCAATATCGCTGGCGGCCTGCTGGTCAAGATCGTTAAAGGTGGTAATGGTGACAGCTACCGCCTGGTTCGCCGGAGTCGAAGCGCTGGTGCTGACGGTAATTTTCGACGGGGTGTTGTCGGTAGTGTGGGCGACGAAGTTGATGGTGTGAGAGGTGTCATCTAGGCCAGTGACACCATCTGCCGGACTGGCATCGGAGGCGGTGATAGTCGCTACAGCTACATCGTCCGTGTGGATGTAGACCGTGACGTGGTTGCCGCCCACCGGTATGGTGGTGCTAAGGCTGCCGCCAGCATCCGTACCATCGCTGGCGGCACTGAATGCCAACGCCGGGTTGTCACTCGTAAAGTAGACCGGCTGGGCGGTGTCGGGGTTGGTGGTCTGGATACTATTCTCGTCCTGCAGGTAGACGCTCACGGGCTCCCAACCGCCGAACGGCCGCGAACTGGGCGCGCTCATGACCAGCTGTGCCGGCGGCCCGGCACCGATGTACACCGACTGCGACGTATCGGTCAACCCGGTGTCGGTTACTGACGCCTGGTCGCGGAAGCTGAGTGTTTTAGTACCATCGGCGCTGTCTTTGTAAAAAATATTGGCCGAAGACGTGTTGGCTTTGATGGTAACGGCGAACGGCTGCGTATCCGTCCAGCCGGTGACGCCATCGGCCGAAAAGCTGCCGGTAGCGGCACTGCTGCTGACGTATACGGTCGTATCGAGCGGCACGGGTGCCGGGTTGCCGTCTTTGTCCTGAACCTGCACGGTGATAGCTGAGGTTGGCGTAGCATTTTCGGCGCTCTGCGGGTCGGTAATAACGGCCAGTTTGCTGGCCGCACCGCTGTAGCCACCCGCAACGGTTATGTTGCATTGCGACCCGGCAATGTTGCTGTCGTCCGTGTCTGTCGCCGAAACACAATGTTCGCCGGTCGTCACCATAGTCACGCCGTTGACGAATGTGTGGTGGCCACGCATGTCGCTGGTAATCGTGAAATCATCGGGAATGCTGGCAAATGCGTCGTCTGACGTGAAGTGCACCGTACCGGTATAGTCGTTGACCGCAATACCCTGCCAGTCAATCGCCTGAACGGTAATAGAGCTCGGAACGCCGGCGTTTATCGGGTCACTCACCCCTGTTACCAGTAGAATATAACGCGAGGTAATGGTTTGCGCCTGCGAAACACTGACGCCGGCCAGACCGGTGGCTGTTACGGTCGGTGTCCCTTTGTTGGCGTCTTTGTAATAAAACGAGGCGGCACTTTGGCCGGCCGGTATGGTCACCGTGGTCATACCCCAGGTCGAGCCGTCCGGGCCGAACGAGGCACCGTCGGAGGTGCTAGTCAGATTAAGCGTAATATCGTACGGCGTGACCACGATGTTGCCATCCTTGTCGTGCGCTTCGACCGTCATAAAGCCCGGTTCAGTAGCGTGGAGCGTCAGCGGTGCGGTAGTGAAAGCGTAGGCATCTGGTACGTAGCGGAAACTGTCAACGGTGGTCATGGGCAGCGTTTTGGGACCGCTGATGCTGACGGCTACATCGCCGAGTGCTCCCGCCGGAATCTGAACCCGGAGCGTGGTACTTGTAGCGCTGAGTGTTGTCGCTGCGACGCCGCCGAAATATGCCGTAAGCGTATCGTCGAAGCCGCTACCGGTAAACGTCACGGTGTCGCCCCCCTGCATTTTGCCGGCCTGGGGTGCAAACGAACTGACCGTCGGCGGTGGATTCATGTAGGTGTAGCCGGCCGCCAGCGTACCCGATATATCGTCGGTGTTGGTCACGACAACACTCACGGCGCCCTGCGCATGCACGGGGGTGACCGCCGTAAGGGTCGTAGCGTTTACGTAGTTCACCGAGGTAGCGGCAACGCCGTCCAGCGTAACCGTGGCATCCGGCATAAAATGAGCGCCCGAAATGGTTATAGTGTCGCCACCCAGCGTCGATCCCTGGGCTGGCAATATACCGGTTACGGTCGGTGACTCATCATATATAAGGTCTGTCGCAGCGGTCGCTTTACCGTCTGCATTATGTACCACCACCCCTACCGTCCCGGCCGCGTGCGCCGGAGTTACTGTTGTCAGCGTCGTACTATTTACATACGTCACCGGCACGTCCACCCCGTCGATAGTCACCGTAGAATTGGCAAAGAAGTTCGTACCGGTGATGGTAAGCGTCGCGCCGCCTGCCGTTGTGCTATACAGCGGTGACACATCGCTGACAGTCGGTGCACCAGCGGTGTAAGTAAAACCATTTGCTAGAGTAGCTGTCTGCTTACCGTCAGTCGGAGAAATTGTTCCTGGGCTAGCCGCTTGGAATCCTCCGGCGCCACCCGTCACGTTTATTACACCGTCAAAGAGTCGATTTGTGGCTGTGACATCAACCGAGCCGATAGTCTGGACCGCCGGCGTCGTAACGGTCAGTGTTGTATCATTGACATACGTTGTTGTCACGATAGTGCTCCCGAAATCAAGTTCGGTGCTGGCATTTAGACCGCTGCCCAAGATAGTTACACTATCGCCACCTGCCGCCGAGCCACTACTGGGAACAACGGAGTTTAGTGCAAGCGGTGAAGTGTATGTAAATGCAATCCGGCCACCGCCACCGCTTCCGCCTGAATTACTGTAGCCCGAGCCGCCGTTAGCCGTTAGACTGCCTGTGCCTGAGATACTAGCACCTGTCAACCAAATGCTACCACCCGAACCGCCACCACCGACGTTAACACCACCGCTTGTACCATTTGCTCCGATTATTCCATTAACCACTACGCTACCGGTGGCATTCAACTGTACGCTGCCGCCGCCAGAACCGCCATGAGCCGCTCCACCGCCAGAGCCAATATCTATCGGCTGGGTTAGCGAACCATAGGTTGGCCCTATCGCCGTGCTACTGCTACTACGCGAACCGAGTCCACCGTAGCTCGCACCCGCATCACTGGTTGTGGTGCCCGGGCCATTTTGGGCTATGAAACCTTTTCCGTTTTCATTAATACTACCGCCACTAGCGACCGTAATATTCGTCGCACTAATATTAACAGCGTACGTGGCCGCTGTGGTGTTCGCTGGTGAAGTTATGGTACCACCGTTGGCCACAGTCAGATCTCCCTCAATATTCCAGGGGGTAGTTGGCGACGTGTTATCGAGCTCAAAGGTCGTACCTGAACCTATCGTCAGATTTGAATCAGTATACGTGCCGTTGTCGTATATGTAATAGTTTGTCAGGGTTGTCCCAGATGAAGTGATAGTGCCGTTGTTTTGGATAACAGCTGAGTTTGCACCAGTATCTGCCGCTACAAATGTACCGGCGTTTAGTATTTGTCCGTCATCCACGACATATAGAGCGTGTCCGGCAACTTGTACACTATCGTACGTCTCAGTCGTGTTTAGCTGGGGTGTAGGAGCTGCTGTGCTGGTATAACTATTGCGTACAATTAATTTGCCGTTCGGAGTGTCAGCTCCCTTCATATAGATAGTGCCGGCACCGGCATTTAAGTAGCCATTTGCAGAGATGCTACCACTAAAGCTATTAGTATCGTAATACAGCGCAATCCGCCCGCCGCTGGAGAAGCCTTGGGCGCTACCGCCGCCGCTTGCCTTAATAGTCCCGTTGCCACTGAGTGATGTACTTGTCGTAACCCATATACTGCCCCCTGTGCCATCTGCGTTATCGACGCCGGCCAAAATACTGCCATTAATCGTAACGGCATGAGCCGTCAGTTTTACTGCACCTGCACCATACGAATAGTAGCCGCCGGAACCTAGATCGGTTGGCTGCGTCGCACTCCCGTAAGCGTTGCCATAAGTAGCATCGTAGTTCAGGCCATCACCACCGTATCCCGGGCCTTTGCCGGCAGAACCTCTGCCGGGGCCATTCGCCGGAGCGTAGCCCTTACCGATTACATTAATCGATCCGCCACTCGCAATAGTTACATCACCACCAGCAGAGACGACAAGCGAGTTTACCTGCGTATTGGTATTGGCGCTATGCGTTAAGACGCCTGCTTTTCCTATTGTCAGGTCACCAGAGGTGGTGAAGACATTCGTCGTGGAACCGTTCGCGACAGTGAGGATCGAGGCGCTGTTGGCGCCAATGGACAAACTATGTACGGTATAAGGACCGGACATAGTGATTGTCGGCTGGTCAGTACCGCCATCTATGACAACATCGTCATTGCTGCCCGGTACGCGGCCGCGGCTCCAGTTGGCCGCTGTCCACCAGTCGGTGGGTGCCCCGGCAGCACCGCCTATCCAGGTGTCTCCCACCGATACGCCGCTGGTGTAGGTGTAGGCCGAGGGCAATGTGCCAGCCTGACCGACCTGGTCGGTTATCGTCACATCCACCGTGCCCGGTGTAGCAGCTGCCGGCACGGTTGCAGTCAGGGTCGTACTGTTTACTATAGTTACATTAGTAGCCGCAGCGCTACCGAAGGACACGGTATCGCCACTTAGAAAACCTGTACCACTAATGGTTACACTATCGCCGCCGGCTACATCGCCGTCGCTCAGCGACAGACTCGTGACAGTCGGCGCGGGGTCGGCATAGGTGTAGCCGCTGGTTAGTGTGCCGGACTGCCCGTCATAATTCGTAGCCGTAACATCTGTGATGCCAGTGGCATGGGCGGCAGTCGTACCGGTTATCTGGCTTGAGCTGCTTACATCGACGTTCGTGAGCGGAACACCGCCTATAGCAATGCCGGTCTGGTCGCTGCTGATGGTTTGCCAGTTGGTCATTGCTGGCGGGTTGTAGACGTTGGGACGATTCCGGGTAACCGGTGCAGTGTAAATCGCACCCGAGGGACTGCCATTCCAGCTACCAAAGATATACATAGCACTGCCGATGATGGCAAAATTACCGCCCCGTAGGCTTGTCGGCAGCGGTTTGCCGGTACTAGTCCAAGTAGTTGGATCTGCCAGGAGTGCGGCATATATAGTATTAACCACCTGCGTCGCGGTCGCGGAACCGCCGAGTAGATAGATCATGTTGCCTACCACTGCGGTATTAGCGACGCCGACCCCCGCCGGCAGCGTCTTGCCGGTGTTGGTCCAGGTGGTGGGGTCGGACAAACTAGCGGTATAAATCGTATTCGTGGCCGCTCCGTTATTGTAGTTACCCAGAAGATAGAGGTTGGTGCTGTTTTTAACCAGCGAACCAGCACAGACCCCCGCCGGCAGCGTTTTGCCGGTGTTGGTCCAAAGCGTGGGGTCAGAGGTGGGGGCGGAATAAATAATACTCGCCGCTACCCCGCAGCTAGTGGTCGACCCGCCAAAGAGGTACATGGTGCTGCCAACGGTTGCCAAGTGAGAGAACGATAAGTTGCTAGGCAGCGTTTTGCCGGTGTTGGTCCAAAGCGTGGGGTCAGAAGCATCTGCCGTCATGATGGCGCTGCTGTTTATGCCCCCGAACATATAGAGCGTATCGCCAACCCGGGCAAATTGTGCGCCCAGGGCGGTTGCCGGCAACGTGTTACTACTGTTTGTCCAGGCAGTAGGGTCGCTAGTAGGCGCACTTTGAATCAGTGTGCCGTTGCCGTTGCCACCGTACAAATAAATCCTGCCGTTTACTACGGCAGTCGTCGCTTCGGGGTTAATCGTGGCAGTCGTCTTGCCGGTACTTGTCCATGCGTTGTCTGTGCTGTTCTCTGGAACAAACCCTGTGCCGGTGACGGTAACATTCGTCCCCCCGGCTACCGGCCCGCTCGACGGGCTGATGCTCGTGACTGTTGGCGGAGGGTATTTGTAGGTATAGCCGCCTGCTAGAGTAGCGGCTTGGCTATCGGGATTCGCGACCGCTACGTCTACGGCTCCTGCCGCCCCGGCCGGAGTGGTGGCTGTAATGGTTGTATCGTTAACCACCGCGACAGTAGTAGCCTCCGTGCCGTCAAACGTCACGGTCGTGCCAGTCTGAAAGTTTGTGCCAGTAATGGTAACCGTATCCCCACCGGTTACAGAGCCTGTGTTTGGCGATATGCCGGTTACTGTAGCAGCGCCACTTCCATCGGCATCGTACGCATCGGCAATCTCGCTGGCACTGAGGGCGCGGTTGTATAACTGCATATTATCCAGCTTTCCGGCAAAGTTGTAGCCGCCGGCAGCGTAATGACCGAACACAAGCGGCGCACTGGTGCTAACGCCTATGGTTGTTACGGTTCCAGAAATCTTAGTGAGCGTTTGCGGGCTGCCGTTTACGTACAACGTAGCCGTGCCGGACGAAAGCGTTACGGCTATGTCGTACCAAGTATTGCTGGCGGGCGTAAAGCTCGAACCCCAGTCAGTACGGTTGCCCCCGTTATAAATAACAAAGTGGGCATTGTAGTTACCGAACCCCGAGTCGGCATACAGATACCAAGCGTTTGTCGGCCCGCTATCGATCTTACCGAACATCCAGTTGGAATTGCCGTTTGTCCAGTTGTACCAGCCGCTGAAGGTCATCTGGCTGGTCACATCCAGACTGGCATTGCCCGGGATGCTTACATTGCTGGTGTCGGTACCCGTCAGGCTCACAGCACTGTTCGCATTGCCGTGCCGGTCGGCAACGGTCGTAGTGTTGTTCAGCGTACCATTATTACCATAGCCCGAACTGTCGGTCGCATCGCCATCCAGTTTCCACCAGCCCACAAGATTTGGATCGGTCGGCGGCGGATCCGTATAGGTGTAGCCACCGGATAGCGTGGCATTCCCGCCGTCCGGGTTGGTTACGACTACATCGGCAACACCTACCGTACCGGCAGGAGTCGTGGCCGTGATGGTCGTACTGTTTACGACAGTTACATTCGTAGCCGCCGCACCGCCGATAGTAACTGCCGCCCCGGTCGCAAAATCCGCGCCCGTAATGGCCACCGCATCCCCGCCCGTAGCCGAGCCGCTCGACGGACTGACGCCTGTTAGAGACGGCGGAGCCGCTTCGTACAGGTTGGTTATCTCGGCTTGCGACAACACGCGGCCGTACATACGGACATCGTCCAGACTTCCGCTTAGTGCCTGGTTTGAATCCAATCCGCCACAAAGAGAATCTTGCTCCTGCCCGAACATCATACAGCCGCCGTCGGCAATACTCGCGCCGGCTGCTATAGTGCCGCTTTTTACCAGACTTCCATCTTCATACGCTTGATATGCGCCGTTACTGGACTGCCAGGTAAAGACCATATTGTGCCACTGCCCGTCCGCGATATTCAGGCCGAGGTTTACAGAAAGTTCACCTATGTATAATTGCAGTGCGGTCGGCGTATACACCAGGAACTCATTGGCAGTCGAATTACTCGTGGAGTACGAAATTATGCCCGAGGCTTTCGTATCAGAAGTTTTTATCCAGAACGAGGCTGTCAGGGCCGTTGCGGGGAAGCCACTAAACGGACTTATAGTTACTCTGTTGGCCGTACTGCCGACCGGAAAATTGATGGCACCCCCGGCCACACCATTCCGGTCGGCAGTTGCCGCAAGACTGCCGCCCAGCGTACCGTTGTTACCGTGTCCCGAACTATCGGTGGCGTTGCCGTCCAGTTTCCACCAGCCCACCAGGTTGCTTTCCAGATACGTAAAGCCGTTTGTGAGCGTGCCCTGTTGTCCGGAGCTGTCCGTAACCGTTACATCTACCGTCCGGGAGGTCGCCACTGCCGGAGTGGTCGCGGTGATGGTCGTACTGTTTACCACCGTCACGTCCGTCGCCGCTACGCCACCGAACGCCACCGTGTCACCCTGAGCGAAGCCGGTACCCGTGAGCGTCACGCTGTCTCCCCCGGCAATCGAACCCGTGCCAGGAGATATCCCGGTAATCTGGGGAATCTCCTCTGCGGTGTCGTACAGGCTTGTTATGTCGGCAGAGCTCAGCGCCTTGTTATAGATTTTGATATCACTGATACCACCGCTGAAATAGTTGGCGGTCATATTATCTCTGCCGATGAACAAGCTCGTACCGCTGGTCACGGCAGGAGTACTCGGCGGAGTCTGCGAGCCCAGCGAGGCACCATCGAGGTAAGCGGTTATAATCGTGCCGTCATAGGTGACTGCCAGGTGGTGCCACTTGCCATCGACCAGGTTCGGTATAGTCCACTCGTTGTCATCCGCATAGAACCAATGCAATAGGTGATATACCCCCGTACTGGGACTGTAGATGGCCAGGCCGTTTGTTTGGTTGTTACTGCCTGTTCCCCACGCAAGAACGTTTGGATGGCCGTAGGTGCTTCCCATAGAGGTCGGTGCAATCCAGACAGATTGTGTAAACGGCGCATTACCGGTTGGCAGATTAGCGGCGTTCGCGCTCATGTAGTTGCTTGTGCCGTCAAAATTATAGGCTGTATTTGATGTCCCCGTAGGACCTGCTACAGGCGTGGCACCCGAATTTGTAGCGTTATTCGGTGATGTCGCCGAATCGTTTGTGTCACCAGCCAGTTTCCACCAGCCCACCAGGCTACTGTCGGTATATGTAAAAGAACTGGCGAGCACTACGTTTTGGCCAGATGAATCCATTACCGTCACGTCGACCGTGTCGGCAATGGCTGCTGCCGGAGTGGTCGCGGTGATGGTCGTACTGTTTACCACCGTCACGTCCGTCGCCGCGGCACCGCCCACCGTTACCGTATCGCCGGCCACAAAGTTCGTGCCGGTAAGCGTTATGCTGTCGCCACCGGCTATCGAGCCGCTTGTCGGCGCCACCGAAGTCAACGTCGGTGCCGCCACGGCATATACGCTGCGACTAGCGGCTACCATCAAAACAGCGCCGCCAAGCAGCAAAACGGGCCATATCCCGAACCTACGCCTGAAAAGTTTTGAGGTGTCTGACAAAAGGGGTTCCTTAAAATTTATGCTTTATTTTTGCAAACGGGCCAGGTTGTCCTTGGCGGCCTGATTGTCGGGGTCGCTCGCCAGCACCGCCTGGTAGGTTGACTTGGCTTTGTCATTCTGGCCGTCTTGCTCATACGCCAGGCCGAGCAAAATCTGGAACTGAGCGGTGGTGCCGATTTTTTTCATAGCGGTCTGGTAGGTGGCGATACCATCGGCCGGCTTGTGTAACGTGTAAATCTGCAGGTTCGCCAGATTGACGTAGGCATTCTGATTGGTCGGTGCCAGCTTGATAGCCTGCCGGTACGCTGCCGCGGCCGAATCGTAGTCGCCAAGATCGCGGTAGGTGTTGCCCAGGTTGTTTTCTATGGTCGCATTCTTCGGATCGAGTTTGGCGGCTTCGATGTACTGCTCCCTGGCACCCTTCTTGTCACCCGTCACGTACAGCGCTTCGCCGTACGAAAGCCGGGCGCTGGCGTCTTTGGGAGTCTTTTTGACGGTCGCTTCAAGTTTGGGCAACTGTTTCTGGTAGCTAGCCGTGACCGGGTTTTTGCTGACCGGCTGCGGCGATGACCCGTGCCGCCGCACCAACACAATACATACGGCCGCAATAATAGCGACAAGAAGCACCAGACCAATAATCATCCGTACCGGCCAATTCCGTCCGGTCCTCGGCTGAGCCTTACTCACCGTCGGCATGGCACGTACGGCCCCACTATTTGGCTCTTCCACATGAACCTCCTTCATATCCCTCTAACAATTGTAGCCATTAGCTCTTCAAGCATTTTACCGATTTCACCGCGGGTGCGCAACAGTTATCGCGTCCGTGCGCATAGGCCGTAGTCGGGCAGCGCCGCGCCATGGAGCTACCGCATAATATGACCGCCCGTCGTCCATGAGAGTGGTATGATAGGGGTATGCAATTCGTGAGGGAACAACCGGCAGCAGCCGAGCGGATTATTGTGCAGCGGCTTGGTGAAGCGCTGGCCGCCGGCCATAAAACGCTATGGCTAGTGTGTGGAGGGTCAAACATACCGCTACAGGTAGCGGTTATGGCCAAATTGCGCGAAACATGCTCCGACCAGCTACCGCTGCTGACCATTCTCCCTACCGATGAGCGGTACGGCCGGCCCGGACATGCAGACAGCAACCATTACCAGCTTACTCAGGCCGGGTTCTATCCCGGCCCGGCACACTGGATAGATATCCTTATGCAGGGGGCGCCGCTAGCGCAGACCGTCGACTTCTACGGTGACACTCTCGTGAACGCGTATGACGAAGCCGAGACTGTTGTCGCGGTGTTCGGCATCGGTACCGACGGCCATATCGCCGGCATACTGCCGGGCAGTCCCGCCACCGGGCGCGGCCAAGCTGCCGTGGCCGGTTATACTGCCACCGACTTCACCCGTCTGACACTCACGCCCCATGCCTTGCGGCACATACAGGTCGCCTATGCACTTTCGTATGGCCCGGGCAAAGCAACGGCGCTCGGACGCCTACACAAAAACACCGAGACGCTTCGCAAACTGCCTAGCAAACTGCTGTATGATTTGCCGGAAGCATACGTATATACCGATAACGACATAAAGGAGTAGCCGACATGAAAATAGCAGTACAGGGTTTAGGACGGATGGGTATGCAGATTGCCCGTAAATTGGCGGAAAGCGGCGAACATACCGTCATCGCGCACAACCGCAGCGCTGAGCCTATTGAAGAAGTGGCCCAATACGGGGCGGTGAAAGCATACACGAAAGAGGATGTGCTCCGCGAATTCGGTGACGACCGGGTGGTTATTTGGATTATGCTGCCCGACACCGTCGTCGACGACCAAGTGGCCGAGTGGCTGGGTCTGCTCAGGCCCGGCAGTATTCTCATCGACGGCGGTAACAGCGACTTCCGGGCCACCAAAGCACTGAACGAAACGGTCAAAGCCGCTGGCATGGAACTGCTTGATGTCGGCGTGTCCGGTGGCATCTGGGGGTACCAGAATGGTTTTCCTCTGATGTGCGGCGGCGATAACCCGGAGGCATTCGCAGCCCTGGAGTCGGCGCTTGGCACATTAGCACAACCTGGCGGTAAGTACTTCCACTTTGGTCCAAGCGGTGCCGGCCATTATGTCAAAATGGTCCACAACGCCATCGAATACGGCATGATGGAGTCACTGGGCGAAGGTTTCCGCATGCTCCACGACGGCCCCTACCAACATATTAACCTGGCCGAAGCGGCCGACCTTTGGCAGCACCACAGCGTCATTACCAGTTGGCTGACCGAACTCAGCGCCGACGCACTACGCGAAAACCCCGAACTCGACGGCGTCTCAGGCTATGTCGCCGAAAGTGGCGAAGCCCGCTGGACGCTGGAAGCCGCCAAAGACCTGGGCATTGCGCTGCCCTCTATACAGGCGGCCTTCGACGCGCGAGTGGCCTCTCAGCAGGGCGACGTGAATTTCGCAACTAAGGTGGTTGCGGCGCAGCGCAACAAATTCGGTGGCCACAACCTGAACGGCGAGGGCGCCGAAGCGGGTGTGCGCGAACAGGTAGCGCATGCCCCGGAGGCTCCCGAAGCGTGAACTACGAACAGCTTGCGCAGCCGCTGGTACTCGTTATTTTCGGCATTACCGGTGATTTGGCGCAGCGCAAGTTGCTGCCGGCGCTCTATCACCTGGCAAAATCCGGTGAGCTGCCGGAGTGGTTGCGGATTGTCGGCATCAGCCGGCGCGATGTGACCCATGACGACGTATATGCCAAGTTGCCGGAGTTTGTCGCCGAGGCGGACTACGATCATGCCGCCGAACAGTACCTCAGGGAACGCACCGAGATGCGTCAGATGAACCTTGTCGAGCAACAGGACTACACGCAGTTGCTCGAGCGTATTCAGGCAATCGAAGACGGTATGCCTGGGGCCGAAGGTTCCCGCCTGTATTACCTGAGCATCCCCAGTCACGCGTTTACTCCCATTATTAAATTGCTTGGCGAGACCGGACACAATGCCGCCCTGCCGAACGGCGACCTGCCGCGGCTGCTCATAGAAAAACCGTTCGGTTACGACCTTGCTAGTGCCCGCGAGCTCATCGCAGCGCTCGACGCTCAGTTTAGCGAGTCCCAGGTGTACCGCATCGATCACTATGTGGCCAAGGAGACGGTGCAGAATATCCTGACTTTCCGTTTCCATAACCCGCTTTTCGAAAGCATTTGGAACGCGCACCATATTAGTAAAATCAGTGTCATGGCGCGGGAAAAACTTGATATCGAAGGTCGCGCGAACTTCTACGAACAAACTGGCGCACTCCGTGACCTTATCCAGAGCCACTTGCTGCAACTGCTGGCCATCGTGACAATGGGTCGCCCGGACGTACTCCAAAGCAACGCCATCCATGCCGAAAAACTCAAGCTGCTCCAAGCCATCAAACCGATTGCTCCCGACGAAGTCGCCACCAAAGCCGTCCGCGGCCAATACGACGGCTACCGCCAGGAAGCACAGAACCCCGATTCTCTTATCGAAACATATGCCCGGGTAGAACTTACTATTGACGACGACACGTGGGCGGGCGTGCCCATTATGCTCGAGACCGGCAAGGCGCTCGATGCCAAGCTAACCGAAATCAGTGTCTGCTTCCGCCCCAACAACGACACTACCGAGGACGAAAACCAGCTTATTTTCCGCATCCAGCCTCAAGAAGGCATTACGTTGTGCCTGCAAACGAAGCGTCCCGGCATCAAGACCGAGATGAGCCGGGCCGATATGACCTTCGACTACGCCACCGCTTTCAATGAACGCCCTGCGGAAGCATACGAGCGCGTCATCGTCGATGCCATACGCGGCGACCAAACGCTGTTCGCCAGCTCGGATGAGGTGGTACGTTCCTGGCAGATTATTGAAAACATATTGACCCAGTGGTCACGAAGCGACGAGGGATTGCTTAGCTACGCCAAGGGTTCGGCAGGGCCTCAAGTATAGGACCGTGTACACTTTAACGACTAAACTTTTCCACATAATCTGTTATCGCGGTTGCGCTTATCTGTCTGGGTGCGGTATACTGCACATGGGATACTAAAACAAGAGAAACAGCGGCTATGAAGATACTGATGCTTGGGTGGGAATTGCCGCCGCATAACAGCGGTGGGTTAGGTGTCGCCTGTTATCAGCTCTGTAAATCTTTAGCCAAAAAGAATATCGACATCGAGTTCGTATTGCCTTACAGCGAGACTCATGACACACCGTTCATGACCGTTACGGCAGCACACCCGCAGGGTGCACACATCGTTCTGGCCGATAGCGGTGCATACGACAGCTATAAGTATGTATATGAAGACGGCCGCGAAGAATGGATGGATATCTATGGCCAACAACAGGTGTTCGAGCATGCGGTCGGCCGCCTGGCGGAGTCCCGTGAATACGACGTCGTGCATGCGCACGACTGGCTGACGTTCCGCGCAGGCCTCCGTGCCAAACAGGTTCGGAACGTACCGCTCATACTGCACGTACATTCGGTAGAACGCGACCGTGCTGGCGGGCAGGACGGCAACCCGCTCGTCCGTGAAATAGAAGAAACCGCCATGCTCCTGGCCGACCGTATCCTGGCCGTCTCACAGCTCACGAAAGATGCCATTATGCGCGACTACGCCATTCCCGACGATAAGATAGAAGTGGTGCACAACAGCATCGACCACGCTGTTATCGAAGACCTGCTGGCGCTGGGAAATGACAACGCTTACAAATATCTGACCGCCATGAAGCAGCAAGGCTACCACGTTATTGCGAATATCGGCCGGTTAACGGTACAAAAGGGCCTGTTCAACTTCTTGCAGGCAGCCAAGGAAGTCGTCTACCGTGCCCCCAAGACCATTTTCCTTATTTCGGGTAGCGGCGAACAGTATTACGAACTTATTACCCTCTCGGCCGACCTTGGTATTGCGAAAAATGTTATCTTTACCGGCTTCCAACGCGGCAAAAACTGGCGCGATGCTTACCAGATTGCCGATTTGTTCGTTATGCCATCGGTGTCTGAGCCATTCGGTATTACGCCACTCGAAGCAATCGGGTTCGGCACGCCTACGCTCATCAGCAAACAATCCGGCGTGGCCGAAATATTACAACACACCTTGAAGGTCGATTTCTGGGACATACACGAAATGGCTAACCAGATGACCAGCGCCATTCAGAACGACGGCCTGCGCGAAACTCTGCTTGAAAATGCACGCGGTGAACTACGCACCATGAGCTGGGACACCGCTGCCGATAAAGTCCACACCGTATACCACCAACACGTAGCAGGAGTAACCGCATGAGCAAGGCGATAGTGCTTTATTTGCACGTTCACCAGCCATACCGTGTCCGCCACTACACTATCTTTGACGCCGGCGCAAAACATGACTATTTCGACGCTCCGGCCGGTGACCGTACCAACAACGAAGACATTGTAAAAAAGGTGGCCGCAAAGTCATACCTGCCCACCAACAAAAAGCTACTGGAACTGTTGCAGCAACATCCCGAATTCAAACTGAGCCTCTCCATAACCGGAACAGTGCTCGAGCAGCTGGAGGCCTGGGCCCCGGAAGCACTGCAGAGTTTTCAGGCCCTGACCGAGACTGGTCGGGTGGAAATTGTAGCCGAGACATACCACCACAGCCTTGCCTTTTTCTACGACCGCGAGGAGTTCGAGCATCAAGTCCAGATGCACCGGGAGAAAATCGAAGAACTGTTCGGACAGACGCCGAAGGTGTTCCGGAACACCGAGCTGGCATACAACAACGACCTGGCATACTGGGCCGACCAGGCCGGCTACAAGGGCATATTGGCCGAAGGGTGGGACAAGGTACTTGGCTGGCGCAGCCCGAACTTTGTCTATCAACCGACGTACACTGAGAATATCCGTTTGTTGCTTAAGAACTACAAACTGAGCGACGACATCGCGTTCCGCTTCGGCAATCAAGCGTGGAGTGAATGGCCGCTCACAGCCGACAAGTTCACCCACTGGCTGAACGAAACTGGTGACGCCACCAACTTCAACCTCTTCATGGACTATGAGACGTTCGGCGAACACCAATGGCACGAAACAGGTATTTTCGAGTTCCTGCAACATCTTCCCTGGGAATGGCTCAAAAAAGACAGCAAAGACGGCAACAGCTTTATGACCGTCTCGGAAGTCATCGACGCTCACGAGCCGAAAGACCATGTAGACGTGCCACAGACCATTACATGGGCCGACAGCGAACGTGACCTGTCCGCCTGGCTCGGCAATAGCATGCAGACGCAAGCTATCACTGCCCTCTATGAACTCGGTAATGCTATTACCGCGACGGGCGAGTGGGACCTCATAGAAGATTGGCGCCGGTTGCAGACCTCCGACCACTTTTACTACATGTGTACCAAATATTTCACTGATGGCGATGTGCACGCCTATTTCAGCCCGTACGAAAATCCGTACGAAGCATTCATCGTTTTTATGAACGCCTACCACGACCTCAAATTCCGCCTCGCCGAGAAAGGTGTCCCGGTTTAGGAACATGATCGGGGTGGGGGGTATTCGCTAAATGGGTCGCCCTGTCATGCTGGGCAATGGCCGCCTGACCGTAGGTCTTGATGAAGCTGGCCAGGTACACGATTTTTACTATCCGTACGTGGGTCTCGACAACCTCACGAACGCCCGTAGCCTGCCGCACAAAATCGGTGTCTGGGTCGATGACGTATTTTCATGGTTAGACGGACCTGACTGGGACGTACAGGTCGACTTCGATAGTGATGCACTTATCAGCAATGTTGTCTTTACCTCCAAGCAACACGATCTGGAACTGCGATTCCGCGACTTTGTCGACCACGAGTACAACGCACTGTGCCGCCAGGTGACCGTGCGCAATCTGGCCAGCAAAAAACGGCAGATTCGCCTCTTTTTTCACCAAGTGTTTCAGATTTCACGGGCCGGCCGCGGCGACACTGCCCTGTACGTGCCCGATGGCAATTACGTGCTCGATTACAAGGGCCGCTGTTCACTTATCATTTATACTCAAGTGGCTGATGGCGGCGGATTTGACCAGTACGCCGTCGGTAATTACGGCATAGAGGACAAGGAAGGCACCTGGCGTGACGCCGAAGACGGTGAGCTGGGCGGCAACCCCGTAGAGCATGGCGGTGTCGATTCAGTGCTCCGCTGCGCGTTCACACTCGCCAGTAAATCTAGTGAAGTCGTGGATTATTGGGTCGTTGCAGCCGACGACCAGTATGCGGCCGAAAAAATCCACAACAAACTCCTCAGCTCCGGCCTGAGCGCCCGGCTCGAACAGACCCAACACCATTGGCGCGAATGGCTGCAGCCGGCCGCCCCGCACTTAAAAGCCATGCAGAAACCCGAGCACATCATCGCCGTCAAAAAGGCGTTGATGGTCATCAAAGTACATACCGATGAACGCGGCGGCATTATCGCCAGTTGCGACTCCAGTATTTATAATTACGGTAAAGATTATTATAGTTACGTCTGGCCACGCGATGGTGCCTATGCCATCTGGCCGCTTATACGTATGGGGTTCCGTGATGAGGCAAAACGCTTCTTCAGTTTCTGCCGTGACATCATGCACCCGGATGGCTACCTCATGCACAAATATCAGCCCGACCGAGCCATTGGCAGCACCTGGCACCCGCTCCTCCACGGTCGACATAGCGAGCTGGCCATTCAGGAAGACGAAACCGCCATCGTCGTATATATGCTTGGTGAATATTACGAGGCGACCAAGGACACTGATTTCCTGGAGAGTATGTACCGGACGTTTATCCGCCCCTGCGCGAATTTTATGGCCGACTTCCGCGATCACCGCACTCAATTGCCCCACGCCAGTTACGACCTCTGGGAGGAGAAATTCCTCACCAGCACCTACACCACCGCACTGGTGTATCGTGCCCTGCTCTCGGCGGCCGACCTGGCCGATGTGTTCGAGTTCCCTGACGATGCGGTCTGGTGGCGCCAAGCTGCCGAAGAAATTGCCAATGGTTGCTCGGTGCTCTTCGATGAGACCCGGGGAGCACTCCGTAAAGGCTTCCTGCTACAGGACGATGGTGCCCTGGAATTCGACGACACGCTCGATATTTCCAACGCGTACGGCGCACTCATGTTCGCCACCAAGGCATTTGGTGCCAATGCTATCCGCAGCACATTCAAAACCATCGAAGACACGCTGCTCGACAAATCACCATCCGGCGGGTCGCCACGCTACGTGCACGACGCATACTTTACCGGGCAGTCGCCCTACCTGGGCAACCCCTGGTTCGTGACTACCCTATGGATTGCCCAGTATTATCTACAGATGGCACGCAACCCTGACGCCGAAAAAATACTGGAGTGGACGCTCAAACGGGCCTTGCCCAGTGGTATGCTCAGCGAGCAGATAGACCCGAGCAACAACGCCCCGCTCTCGGTCACACCCCTGGTGTGGAGCCACGCCGAGCTTATCAACACTATCCTCGACCTCCAACGCTAAAAAGCTTACCCTTGCATAGGAGGTGTCAGAGGGACTTCTGCCGCAGGTGGTTCAACAGGCTGGTTCAAAATGCGCGTCACTAGCGTATCTATGGTATCGTCTACCATATTCGCCTTGACGACATAGTCCTCTATGCCGAGACTGCGTAAGTTCGCGGGTGCCTCATGCTCATTCAGGTTGGACACCACCAGCACCTTTATACGCTTGCCCCAATCACTCGCCCGCATCGTCTCCAGCACCTGGCCGCCGCTGATATCCGGAATCATCAAGTCCAGCAGCACCAGGTCAGGAATCTCCTTTTGGATAAAATACAAACCGGTAATGCCGTTATAGCCGATAAAACAGGTGTGCCCAAGCAGCTCAAGCCGCGTTTTATATATATCGGCCAGCGCCTGGTTATCTTCTACGATGACAATCTTTTTGCCATTACCGCTATCCATACTGCTCATTCTAATCCAAGTATCCTGATATTGCCAGTACAACAAAAAGGCCCGATTCGTTTCGGACCTTTTGCAGTACCCACGCGGGCTTTAGTGCTTGCGGGGTTTTACTTCGTTGCGACCCAGGTTTTTCTTGGTCTCTACGAACAGAACGTGCTTGCGCAGTTTCGGGGAATACTTGCGAAGGCTCAGCTTCTCGGGAGTATTCATAGTATTCTTGGTGGTGTAGTAAATGCGCTCACCAGACTCTTCACTTACGAGCCCGACCAGTTTGCGCTTATCGCCTTTTTTTGCCATATCCTGTATATCCTAACAGATGTGAAACGATTTGTAAATACAAATGGAGCCCCAAACGGGATTTGAACCCGTGACCTCATCCTTACCATGGATGCGCTCTACCAACTGAGCTATCGGGGCATTCGCAGGCAAGTGGCATAAAAATGTGCTCGCATATTCTTTGCCTTTTGCCGAGAATGACGCGATCTGGTGTAGCCAGATCGGGGCCATTTGGTACCGCAGCATTGTAGCAGCTTTTTCCCCTGTTTTCTAGAGGGATTCGACCTGCGTTCCGCAGGCCCGAAACTTCACTATTGCAAGCAAGCTTGCATCGGAAGATTCCCTTGCGACCCGCCACCGGCGGGTCTCACCCCAAAGGCTATCCATCGAGCGCTCGAGCCCCATTCTCGACCAATCTAAAAAGCCACCAGAAGGTGGCGTTTTAGATTGGTGCAGCGTTATCTATCAAGTAGGAACGCTACTCCAAAGCTATTCTACAGTTTAGAACAGATAAAATCAACACTTGTAACAGGGGTGGTCGCGCACAAACGGACGACCCACAGGCAAAACCTACACAGTTTTACAGTGGTAGGGGGGGAGTGGTATCCCTGTTTGCGCGTCTACACGCTTATACTTCCAGCCCAAGTATTTTTCAATTTTTCGGAAAACTATAGGAAATGCTGTTAGGTGGTTAGAACCAAGCAAATCAGCATATAATAATGATATGCAAATTGGACTAAAACAGTTATGCGACCCTGAACTGGACGCCCTCGTAGATGAGAGTAGGCAGTTTTACGAAGCTAGGAAAGCTGCTGTACGGGGCAAAGCACAGCCCGATTTGACGACAGCCGTTGGATTGGAGGCGGTGCGAGCTGCCCGCAAGCAAACTGCTCCACTGGCAGACCGCAAAGCTACTAAACGTGTCGCCGAAGCGGACGGTAGAAAAGTGCCTGTAAGAATAATCCAACCGAAAGCAGTTAAGCCACGCGGCGCGTATCTTAATATCTCTGGCGGCGGTTTCTATCTTGATGAAGCCGAAAGGAACGACGCCTATAACGCTCGTCTTGCAGATACTTTGGGAGTAACGGTCGTGAGTGTTGAATACCGACTAGCACCTGAAAATCCGTACCCTGCCGCTCCTGATGATTGTGCTACTGCGGCTCGGTGGCTAATTAAGCAGGCTAAGCCGTTGTTCGGTACATCACGCTTGGTAATTGGCGGTATGTCAGCGGGTGCAACACTAGCAATGACAACACTGTTCAGATTGCGTGATGACGGCCTTTTAGCCTATTTTGCCGGAACGGTTTTGCAATACGGCTCATACGATTTAAGCGGACAAACACCGAGCGGGCGACTATACGCTGATGAGTATTTTATTCAAATGTATGCTGGTAAGGTTGCCGACAAAACACAGCCTGACGTGTCGCCCCTTTATGGCAACTTGAAAGATTTGCCGCCAACGCTGCTGATAGTAGGAACGGCAGATATTCTAATGAAAGACAGTTTTGCTATGGCAGCAATGCTTTCGGCAGCGGGCAATGACGTAGATTTAAGGGTTTACCCCGAAGCCCCGCACGGCTTTACATTACACTCTACCAAAATAGCCGAAGCCGCAACACAGGATATTACAGATTGGCTTAAAGCGTATCTTGATGACTAAACCGCATAAAAGGACTTAATTTCCCTCGTTGCCGCTGGGGTCGCGCTCCGGTGCTTGCGACATCACCACGCGCCAGCTTCGGCCTTGTTCGTCGGTGCAGATGTTAGGTACGCTGTCTAGTGTGCAACTGCTTAGGTTTGATGTGCCGCTGTCCGGCCAGTCAACCGAATTGACCGTATATTCGTGCCGCCACCAAGATTTTGACGTAACCGTTATCTGTGCCGACAGCTGATAGTTTTTGCTTGCCGCGCCCTGTGGGAATAATTGCACCTGTCCCTGACCAGTCCACGAGTTGCCACCGGACTGACTGCCCCACGCCACTATAAGCCCCGCGGTGATAACGGCGGCAATCCACCAGCCGGCACGTTCGCGGCCTTTGAGCGACAGCTTATCCCACCAGTTCGGCTCAAGCACATAACCCCAAAAGAACGTCGGTATGGCAATAACTAGCCCAAATACCATAATCCAGCCGAATATCTCTAAAAACGAGGCGCTCGACGTAAGCGAAATCAGAAGCCCGAAAAATACGCCAAGCCCGCCAATGCAAAGAATGAACCAGAGGAACGCTTTATGAAATGGTTGGTTTTTATGTTCGCTCATCTTTCCTCCTAGCTACCTGCCAACGGCGACGGTGGCATTGTTACGGTTGCAATACAGTTGGCTACATCGTCGTACCCGCCGTCGTAGGTGCAGGACGATAAAGTGGGCGGCGGTGAAACCGTTACCGAACAGCCACCTTGCTGCCGTTGGCTTACATAACCTTGATAGTCGTTGGCATACAATTTATTTGCGCCGGCGATTATCCCGTTAAGTTCGTCGATTGCTTGGCTTTGAGTGATGTTGTGTTTATTGGCTTGGTCAACGGTGCTGTCAATCTCGCTGTCTATTGTTTGGGCGGCACCGTCATACCCTTGCGCGAGCGTTGATTTTGCCGCGTAGTCGTAGTCGCATACGGTAACTGTTGGTATGGACACGCTAGGCGTCGAGTTTTTTGTAGTAGAGGGCGTGCTCTGCGTTGTTGACGCCGGTGCCGGCGTGCTTGCGCTTTGGCTATCTGGACAACCAGAACTGTTGAGCAAACAATTATTACTGTCATCAGCCGCGCTAGTCGCCACTGCGGGTGCCGGCTTATTGTGATTATGCTGGATAACGAGTGCGCTTACGCCGCAGCAAAGAACGAGTGCAATAATGGCGGCCTGAATAGCTAGGCGCGAAGTTAGCCGGAAGTGCTTGAGCGCTCCCTTTAGGCTAGGCCGGCGTTTTTTGTGTGCTTTCTTGCTCATTGTTTTTGGTGCTTATCCATTTCGTTACGCACTATTACGGCAACCAGCGACGCTATAATCACCGTAACTGGTAAGGTTTTCCAAAACTTATCCCACTTCTGGCTGCTCGTGGCCTGAAAGCCGTCATCGGCATACGATACGCAGCTGCTATACGGCGCGTCGCCTTGCTCATTACAGCTAGGCTTGCCTAGATTAACTGCCAGCAGCCCACTTATAGCAACGGCGACAAACAGGCCAACTAACAAGTACGGCAGTAGTTTGCCTTTGTCCGCTCCCTTTTTAATCCAATCCCAGCATAGGTAGCCGACCGCGCCGGCGGTCGCTAACGCTACTGCAATCCCAATACCCCATAAAAACCCCGATAAACGATTTGAGCTGTCAAAAAATAAACCGAGCAACCCGAATAGGCAAAACTGAAAGGCAAAGATTGGCGCGACAGCCAGCCATATGCTCAGTTGCTCTTTATTGTTCGGCTTAGCCATTATCAGCTCCTTTTTACGGGTGCCAATAATAAAAAACGACACCGCAAGGTGTCTTACTACCATTCACACATCAGCTTTCGCCGAAATGCTTATGCGGTGCCGTTTCCCACGGCGAACCGCAAAGAATTGCGTTTCTGATGTGTTCTGATAGTAAGACAGTTGTAATTATATCATCTGTTCGCGCATATCTCGATAGTTAATTACTCCTTATGCTTGCCGTCTAACCCCTTATGCACGAAAATATAGGAACGGGGTGTGGGCGAAAACAAGTATGGAGCAGACGACAAAACTATATTGGCCGCAGTACAAGGTGTTTTTTATAGGCACTTTAGTATTGTTCCCCGATAGACTAACGGCACAGCCGCTAGACCCGTGGTTTTTTAGCCCTTACTTTAATTTTCTCTATGACAAAGACTTTAATAAAGACGACCCTGACTTAACGTGGGCGGCCGTCGTATTGGACGAGTACAAAAAAGACGGCTACATAAAATACGAAAGGGTTGACGGCCTGTTTAAGATTACAAGCATAAATACCGCAAAGGCAGAAAAAGACCTGACGCAGTACCTGAAGCGGTGGCAGCGGAACGAACTGCTAACACTTAAGGCCAGCAAACCGCCTGACGCCACGCGCCAAGATGAGCTATTGTTGGCCGCGATTGTTCACGCATACCCTGACCAAAAAAGCGTGCAGCGCATTACACTTGAGGATATTTACGGCAAATCCGGCGACTACACCTACAACCCGCCTTTTTGGGAGTTGGTACTGGCTAATCAGTTGCTCGATAAGAAAATTAAAATCACCTATATGGATTATGACCGGCGCGACGACGGTTTGTATGAGAATGATGTCCAGCCCGTCGTAGACGTTAAGGTTGTGGGCACAAAACTGGCCGGCTCAGTACAACAAGAGCTTACGCGGGTAGTCAAACCCGTGTCGCCCACGGTGCCGGCCAGCATTGTTACGGCAACGCCCGAAAACACGCCCACCAAGCAAGAGGGGCGTGTTATGAAAGACGGACGCCTGATTTACATTATGATACGCGGCGACAAAAGCTACCTCATCAAACGGCTCGATAAAGGTGGTACATACGATAAGTTTATGGACTATGTGCTTGATGAGGATAACGCCGATATAGATATAAGTCTTGAAGATATTAAGGCCGAAAGAGGATTAGGCGGGGCTGAAAACTTAGGCTTGCTCGCACGCTATTCCGGTTTTGTTAAACCATTCAAGCGGGCATTTTTTACGGCCAGTGGCAAAGAAAAAATACACTTTAGGCAAACCGCCCTGCTAGACGATATGCAAATTGAAGCCATAAAAAAGTTGGCCGAAAAAGTGTGAGCAAAGTGTAAGCAAAAACGTGAATAAATTGTAAGCCGCCGCCAGCGGCATTTTTTATTTTTTGCCAGATAACGTGAGCATATCGGAAGTTTACCGGTGCGTCGTTTTCGCGGACGTAGGCTTGCAGTATGAGATTAAGCGACGAACGCATTAAAGCACTTCAATCACTCCTGCGTGAGCTGCACGGTTTGGAATTGACCGACGAGCAAGCCCAGAGCGACGGTATGGCTATTATGCGGTTTGTGATTGCTAAGGCTCAGCGTGAAAAAGAACTTAAAAAGGAGGGTCAAAAATGGACACCTATCAAGTGCTAACCGAATTACTGCAAAGCCAAAGCGTTGAGTACCGCGAACACGGCGACGAGCTGAACCTGCGGTGCCTATTTAATGACTGTGATAACGACAGCCACGGCACCGAGGCGCACCTGTATATCAACAAAGATACCGGCCTATACGAATGTAAAAAGTGTGGCGAAAAAGGCAATCTAAAAACACTCAAGGCGCATTTTGGCATTACGCCAGAGCGCAAAGCCACGGCCAAACGCTTGCCGGCCAGTTTGGATAAGCAAGCTGAAATGCATCACGTTAATCTGCCAGAAAACATCAGGGAGTATTTACGCACCGAGCGCTTACTAACTGATGAGGCCATAAACGATTACCGGCTTGGCTATATGGAACAGCGCGGGCGTGGCTGGATTACTATACCAGTAACCGACCGCGACGACAGTGTTCAATTTATGAAGCTGCGGCAAGACCCATTCAAAGCGGCAGACGGTCAACCGAAGTATATGCACACGCCCGCCGGCAGTGAGGCCAGCATTTTCAACGTGCAAGCCTTAAAGGATAAGCCGGACGCGCTTGTTATCTGCGAGGGTGAGTTTGATTGTATGGTGCTGCGAGGCCTAGGTGTGGCAGCTATCTGTTCAACAGCTGGCGCTGCAACGTTCAAAGACGAGTGGATTGAGCGGCTTAGTTTTGTACGCGAGTTTTATGTGTTAATGGATAATGACGACGCCGGCCGCGCGGGTGCCAATAAACTAATTTTGAAATTGGCCGAAACGTACCCGAACAGCTCAATTATGCGCGTAAACCTGCCGGTCGAAGTCGGCAATCACGGCGACGTTACCGACTATATAAAGCTGGCACTTGGCCGGCCAGAGGATTTATATACACCGACTGGCAAGTTCACGAAACTAGCCGCCGGCGCTAAACCGATTGACGTAACGCAGTTCCCCGAAATACCGTTGCAGGAAGTGGTGGATACGCTGGCGCTAACAATCAAACAAGATGACGACAACAAACTGATAACATTCTTGGCGATGTTGTCGGCGTACACCGATAGCAGCCAGTTGAACATCAGCTTTAATGCACCGAGCAGCACCGGCAAATCTTTTACGGCTATTCAAGTTGCGAGCCTGTTCCCTGAAGCCGATAAGATTGAGCTAAGCGGTGCCAGCCCGACCTCGTTTTATCACGGCGAGGGCGTGTACGTTAAGGAGCTTGACGCCAAAATCGTAATGCTTGAGCGCAAAATCCTACTGTTTTACGAGCAGCCTAACCCTGACCTGCAAGCGAAATTACGCGCGGTACTGTCGCACGACCAGCGCGAGCTGCATTACCGTATCACCAACAAAGATAAGAAAGGCGCTAACCGTGCCGAGGAAGTCATCATTAGGGGCTATCCGGCCACTGTGTTTTGTTCGGCAGGCTTGCGGCTCGATGAGCAGGAAACCACGCGAGCAATTTTACTCAGCCCAGAAATCAGCGACGAAAAAATACAAGCGGGCGTAATCCGTAGTATGGAGCGCGGGGCGAATACCGCACAATACGAGGCAAAACTGGAAGCTAACCCACAACGGCGGGTGCTAAAAGACCGTATTTTGGCAATCAGCCGTGAACACGTTGATGACATTATTGTGTCTAATCACGAAGAAATCTTTAAGCGCTTTAATGAAAAGTTCAAGAAAGCCAAGCCGCGCCATATGCGCGACGCCGACCATTTAATGAGCTTGATTAAGGCCGCCGCGCTGCTCAATGTGTGGCACCGGCAACAGCCTGACGGTACGATTATTGCCAGCCAGTCCGACATCGACCAAGTGTTTGAGCTGTGGGGTCGGTTAATTGAAAGCCAAGATATGAACGTGCCGCCCGCGGTTATGGCCTTTTACAAGGTGTACATACTGCCTGCTTTCGCCAACAAGTTTGCTACTGACTACGACGCTATGGCCGATATGGAAAAACGCCGTGTTGGATTGAGTAACGAGGAGCTAAGCGCTTATTACTTCCGAAAAGAGGGTGCGCCACTCAACGCTGAGCAATTACGCAAACAAATACTGCCGCAGTTGCAGGCAGCCGGCATAATTGTGCGCGAAAAGCCGCAAATTGGCGACAAACGTAGCCCGCATATTTACCCAGTTTGGTATCCCGAAGGAGTAAATGACCCCTTAAAACGGAACTATGATGGAACGGGTGGTGGGATAGGTGATTTACCTGATGACGTGCTAGAAATGTTTTTTGGCGGCAAAAAAGCAGATGATGATGAACAAGAACCACCAGAAGCTGCCGCAGCACCAAAAACGCGCAAATGGTGATATAATAGAGGCGTTGACACTTTCAGTTACTTTGCGAAAAGTATTTTTATTTCAGACCCGCAAGGGCGGCTTAGTATCTGAAAGTAGCTTTTCGCTGCTGGAAGTGTCAACAACTGAGCCGCCCTTTTAGTTTGGAGTAAATATGCAAGACAATAAATTGAGATACGCCGTATACACCCGAAAGTCCACCGAGGAGGAAGAACGACAGGTGCTATCGCTTGACGCCCAGCTGGATAAGATTAAGGAGCGCTACAGCAGCCTTAATATAGTCGCTTGGATTGAACCGGAAAGTAAAAGTGCTTTTGAGCCGTACAAACGCCCGCTTTTTAACGAGCTGTTAGAAATGATTGACGCTGGTAAGATTGACGGCATTATTGCGTGGCACCCTGACCGCTTGAGCCGTAATGAGGTGGACGCTTCGGCGATAACGTGGCGTATACGTCAGGGCAAGATTAAAGACCTCAAGTTCGCGTCGGGTGTTACTTTTGATAATACGCCGGAAAGTATGATGATGTTGCAGATGACTATGAGCCAGTCGCAATACTTTTCGGCTAAACTCAGTAAAGATATTAAGCGCGGCAATGAGCGCAAGCGGCAAGACGGCCAGCTGACCGGCAAAGCACCAGAGGGCTATAAAAACTATCGCACCTCTCTATCTGGCCGAGGCGAAGCGAGCATTATTAAAGACCCTAAGCGGTTTCCACTTATCCGCAAGGCTTTTGACCTGTATCTAACTGGCGAGTATACGGTGCCGGAAGTGTTAGATATATTGAATAACGAATGGGGCTACCGGACTATCAAGCGACATAAGGTTGGCGGCGGCGAGCTTTCGCGCAGCGCCTTATACAATATGTTCCGCAACGTCCGCTACGCCGGCCTGATACCTGACCCAGATAATCCCGACCACCTCTTTAAGGCCAGCTACCCCGCTATGATTACGCCGGAGGAATACGACCAAGTGCAGGCACTATTAGGCCGAAAAGGATTGCCGCGATTGGCCGCGCGTCAACAGTTTGCGCTTAAGGGCTTTATCCGTTGCGGCGATTGTGATTGTACTATTACCGCTCAATCTAAACGCCGCAAGCTCATCAACGGCAAGGTCAATACGCACGTTTATTACCACTGTACCGGCAAACGTGCCGGCTGTACCCAAAAGAGCGTATATATAAAGGAAAGCGACCTGTGGACGCAGCTAAACGAGCTAATTGACGGCTACGAACTGGATCCAGAGCTATACGAGTGGGCTATGGACGCTTTCCGCGAGTTTGCCGCTAAAGAAGTTACGGAGCGCAATAATGTTCAACAAACGCAGAACAAAGCCATAGATAGTACGCAAACTCAGCTCGATAAGCTGTTAGATATGGCTACGCGCGGCCTCATAGATGACGACGAGTATAAGACCAAAAGCACGGCGCTAAAGGCCAGCCTCAAGCAATTACAGGCCGAGCAAGCCGACACCTCGCACCGTGCTAAGAATTGGTACGAAATAGCTACGGCCACTTTTGATAAGCTGCTATACGCTGGTGAGAAGTTCGCCGAGGGCGACATCGCCCACAAAAAAGACATATTGCTGGCTATCGGCGAAAATCCGGTACTAATGAACGGCCGGCTGGAAATTAAGCACCACGAGTGGCTTATTCCGGTTGGACAGAACGCTAAACGCTTAAAAGATGAACTGAAAAAGGTTAGAACGGAGCCACAACAGATACAAAAAGCCTCAAAAGAGGCTTTGCGTGTTCAATGGTGCAGGGAGAGGGATTCGAACCCCCGAAGGCTGAGCCAGATGATTTACAGTCACCCGTGTTTGACCGCTTCACTATCCCTGCATATGCTATGAGTGTGGAGCCACCTGTCGGACTCGAACCGACGACCCACGGTTTACAAAACCGTTGCTCTACCAACTGAGCTAAGGTGGCGCATCAAGCCGATTGCGACTACGGCAGGTAGTGTATCAAAACAGGGGTTATATGACAACACCGAAGCTCGAGCAAAAGACGCCTGTGAAAGAAGCTATATGACCACTCTGCGGGGACGCAGTATGCGCTTGGCACGACCAGAGGGTACAATTAACTTCTTGAGCTTCTCCTCTATCATATCAGCATCGGCATTCTGGCCACGTTCACGATACGCATCCCGCAGGAGCGTATACGTTTCCTTGTTCGGCTCGAGCTCTACGGCACGCTCCAGGCTCTGGAACATCAGTTTCTCGTTACCCAGCTTCTCATTCACTTTCGCGTACGCCACGTGCCGGGCAGCCAGGTCTTCTTCCAGGTTCAGGGCCGCTTCGAAGGCAATTCCGGCCTTTTCGTAGTTTTCCGTTTCGTAATAAATGAGTCCTAAGTTATGCAGACTGGAAGGCGTCGCTTCTATGGAGCTGGCTATTTCGAAACAATCAATCGCGTCCCGATATTCCTTCTGCTTGGCGTACAAAATACCCAGACGGTTGTAGGCGGCCGCATTCTTTTCATCGATTTTCAGGATGGTAAGCAGTGCTTTTTCAGCCCGCAAGAACCGGTTTTCACGCATGCTGTGGTGCGCGATATCCCACAAGCGGCCCATCCGGTCACCGACCTTATGCGATATATCACCTGCCTCTTCGGTATGCAGCCGGGCAGCAGCAATACCGAGCACTCCGAACGCGGCGACTATGAGTAATTCATACATACAGTGGTTACTATTGTAGCATGAAACATTAGAGCGCAAGCATAAGCTCGCTCATGACCAGCTTGGTGTTACCGCTCTTTTCTAACGCTTCACGAGCGATATACGCAGCTTGCAAAATATCACGCCACCGGTCTGTAGAGCCACCCTTGCTAGCTGCCGCCTCTAAGCTCGCCGCCGCTACGGTCGCAAGCGTATCCACGAAAAGCACAGCTGTCTCCTTAGGCTTTAATGGACCATCTATAAGGAGCAGTCGGTCATAAGTAGTACCGCCCAGTACTTGTTTTACGAGCTGTACCGCTTCACTATCAGGTGCGTACCCAGTATCTTGCATGTGTACCAGTTGTACCCGTGAACGTATGGTAGCGAGCAGCTGCTGTGGCCGTTCGCTCGTAAGTATCAGGACCGAGTCAACAGGAGGCTCTTCGAGCAGCTTCAGCAACGCGTTCTGAGCTTCCGTGCCCATGGCATCGGCCTGCACAATAATAGCGACGCGCCGTATAGCCGCCGTACCTGGCACTTTCAGCCGAAAAAAGGCGATGAGTTCGCGTATCTGCCCTATGGAAATAGTGCCTTTTGCATCAGGCGACACCGTTTTCTGGTATTCGCTGCCCCCTCCTAGAAGGCCCTGTGACGCGTCTAGAGCCCCTGTGGACGTGATTTCTGACGGACCGGTTAATAGTACGGCATGGGAGGGGCGCTTCAGCCAGGCCTGTAACGCATCGTTTTTCATGCTATTCTCTGATTGAACTCAGGTGGTACGGGTGCCACGAATACTTTGCGCTCATGCCCTTTCAGAAGGGTGATTTCCAGGCTCTCGGCGTGCAAATAAAGTCGCTCGGCCGATTCACCGCCATACAAGGGATCTCCCACGATAGGATGATGAAAATGACTGAGGTGCACCCGCAGTTGGTGGGTACGTCCGGTTTCCGGTTTGAGCTCCAGCAAACTGTAGGCATCGTTTCGCGCCACGGTTTTATATGCCGTCCGGGCGGGCTTGCCCTGCGCGCCGACCCGAAAGGTCGCAGGAGCCTTTGGGTTACGCTCTATGGGCATGTCTATAATGGCCTCGGGCGGGTCAAAATGCCCCTTCACGACTGCTGCATACGACTTCTTGACGTTGCGGGTCGCGAATTGCTTCTGCAGCCAGCTCAGCGCTTCCGGCGTTTTGGCACATATCATGACTCCGCTTGTCGCCCGATCCAGTCGGTGCACAATGCCGGCGCGGTTGTTTAGGGAATTTTTATCGGCATCCAGCAGCGTTTCGTCGACTATGCGGTTGTGCAACCACGTTGCAACACTGGGTTCGGGGTTAAACGCGCCCTTGCTGTGCGTCAGCAGACCTACCGGCTTCACTATAATCACACAATCTTCGTCTTCGTACAACACCGGCAGGTCAATCTCCGGTACCGTGAAATCTTCGAGCTTGTAGTCAAGTACGACGTCGTCTTCGGGCCGGATTTTCGTACCCGCCTTGGTCGCCACGACACCATTTATGGTCACTTTCCCGTCTCTGATAAGCTGTGTCGCAAACGACCGGCTGAGCAATGGTAGCAGCGATACCACTCGCTGGTCCAGCCGCTCGCCCCTGCTTATTTCTAGGTTACTCACTTCTCTTTGGCCGCCATATTTTCTTTGCAGTCCACAAAAGGAGCACCAACGTTGGAACTAAATTAGCCAGCCAATATTCGACCATGGTAGTCGCATCCGACCACAGCGAAAGGATTATTACGCTGCCGATTATAAATCCACCCGCAATACTCAGCGGCACCGCGATTACTGTCTTGATAATCTTCGTGGTTTGGCTCTCTGCTCGCATACATTTATCTGAGACCAACGGCCTTTTGAACCTTTAGTAACGTGGTGTTGGCGATGGCGTTCATTTGTTTTTCGTCTGACTCTAGTTTAGTGAGCAGTTGCACATCGTCCACTTGGGTGAGTTTGGTCTGGAAGTCGGTCAAGAATGTGCTGGCAGCTTCGGCGACGGCTTGTTTGAACGGACCATATTGTTCCTGGCCAATGAATTCGTCTGGGTTGCCGCCGAACAGTTTATAGATGTCAAGTAGATTGGCTACGCCAGGCTGGTTCTCATAATCGTGGTTAATGCGCCCCACACTGTCGGTGGCGGCAGACTTGATTTTACCAGCAGCATCTTCCGGGTTATCTCCTAAGAATATAATGCCTTTGCCGCTTTCATCTGATTTCGACATCTTTTTGCTTGGGTCCTGCAGGTCTTTTATGCGCAAACCTTGGTCTTTACCGAAAAATTCGTGCTGCTCTTTTACCGGCTTGGGTACCACGAACAGTTCGCCGAACTGGTTGTTCATGCGCTCGGCAATATCACGCGCAAACTCCAGGTGCTGCGTCTGGTCGTCGCCCACCGGCACATAGCTGGCGCCATACAAAAGGATGTCGGCAGCCATTAGCACCGGGTAGTTAAAGAGGCCGACAGAGATGCGGTCATCATTCAGTTTGGCAGACTTGTCTTTGAACTGGGTCATGCGAGACATTTCCCCGAAGCCAGTAAAACAATCTAAAATCCAGGTGAGCTCGGAGTGCGCTGGCACGTATGACTGGCGGTAAATGTGGATGTTTGGGTGGTCCAGCGGTAAGCCCGCGGCAGCAAACAACCGTACATTGTGTAGAATCTGGTCGTGCAGTTGACTGTGGTCTATAGGTGTAGTAAAGCTGTGCAGGTCGGGCACGAACAGATTGATTTCGTATTCCTCCGCGTGGTTCTTAGCCATATCAACGAGCGGCAGCAGCGCGCCGAAATAGTTCCCGATGTGCAGGTCGTTGTTGGCCCGCAGCCCCGTCAAGATTACTGGTTTACTCATCTGAAAATCATTATACCTTATATCTAGAAGTATGCGTGGTCCGAGCCGTGACTAGCGACGGGCAACGCCGGACCGTCGACGGGTTGTGAGCCCGCTACGACTACTACCTCCGCTCGGGCAGCCGTTTTTCCTAAACCGTATGCCTCGGCGAGCAGGCGCGTGTGACGTGCGTCCGCGGTTTCTGTTACTACTGGTGTGCTATTGGATTCTGGCATGTTCTTCCTTTTCAAGCCTTATATATTAAAAAACCGCCGGGTTGGCGGTTTTTTCAATGGGTTCGGAGTATATTTACGAGCACACAGAACAAACCGCCAAACGGCGCGGGATAAAATAAAACCAAAAGGTAGTTCTATGTATCAAACTTGACATGCGTACTAATATACACCTCGTGTCAAGAGAATGCAAAAACTCCCCGATTTCTCAAGGAGTCTTTGTGTGGGTAGCAGTGCATTTCTGTGAGTGCAGTTTGGAGTAAAACCGAGCACCGAAGCGCAGCGTATTTGGCATACGTGAGCATCGGAGCACAGGTTTTTGCCCAAAATGTGCCACCAAAAGCGCCGCCGTCAGTCCAGATACTAGCGTTTGGTAAACTGGCGTTGTTTGCGGGCGCCTTTAAGACCGAACTTCTTGCGTTCGCGTTCACGCGGGTCGCGGCTGAGCAAGTCAGCGCGCTTCAGTGTAGCTTTCAGGTTTTCGTCTTGCTCGACGAGTGCCTTAGCGATGCCAAGGCGAATCGCGTCGACCTGACCGACATGACCACCACCGCTCACCACGACGGAAACATCGTATTTAGTGGCAGGAATTTCCAAGACGGTGAACGGCTTTACCAACTCTGCAAGCAGGGTTTTGCTACCAGCGAAGTATTCTTCGGCTGGCTTACCATTGACCGTAATGGCACCTTTACCGTTCTGTACGCGTACGCGGGCGGTCGAGCTCTTGCGGCGACCAAGAGCGTAGTAATAGTTTTGAGCAGCTGCAGCCATTATTTCGCTCCTTTCACGGTGATTGCTTCAGGCTTCTGAGCTTCGTGATTGTGTTCGGCACCGGCGTAAATCTTCAGACGCTGCAAGCGGGCATCGCGCAGCTTGTTGACCGGCAACATGCCGCGAACGGCTTCAAAGATAGCACGTTCCGGTGTCTTACCGCTCAAAACGTCTTTCAGAGTGTCTTCACGCAGACCGCCCGGATAACCGCTGTGACGGTAGTACATCTTGTCGGTCAGCTTCGCGCCGGTTATTTTGACGTTTGCAGCATTCACCACGATAACAAAATCACCAGTGTCGATGTGCTGCGTGAACTGCGGTTTGCCTTTGCCTGTCAACAGGGTTGCTACCAACGTAGCGGTACGGCCAAGCGGAGCCTGGGCGGCATCGATAACGTACCACTTGCGGGTAACGTCGCTGGGCTTAGCACTAAAGGTTTTCTGTGCACTCATTATTTCTTCTCCTCGGCTTTCTTAGCGGGAGTTTTCTTTGCTGTTACGGGCTTAGCCTCTGCCTTAGCAGGAGCGGCTGCTTTTGCTACCGGCGCCTCTTTCAGGTCGTCGACAAAGCTGACGCGGGCTAGTTCGGCGTTGTCGCCGCGGCGAAGCGTAGTGCGTTTGATGCGCAGGTGACCGCTCTCGCGGCCCTTCAGCTTCGGAGCCAGGTCGTCGACCAGCTTGTGCGCGGTCGAGACGGTCTGGAGGCTTGCGATAACCTGACGGCGGTTGTGTAAATCGCCCTTCTTTGCCTTCGTAATGAGCTTCTCGACGTACGGTACCACGGCTTTAGCCTTTGGCAACGTCGTTTCGATGGACTCGTGAATGATGAGCGACTCGGCCAAGCTCTTTACGAGTGCCTCACGCTGATCACGTTCGCGGTGGAACTTCGTTCCTTTATATCCGTGCCTGTGCATATTAGAGCTCCAACTCCGCGATCTTTTCCTTTACTTCATCCAGCGCTTTGCTGCCGAAACCTTTGAGGTCACGGAGCTCGGCATCGCTCAGTGAAAACAGGTCCTGTACCGTGTGGATGTCGTTGTTTACGAGTGCATTCGTGGTACGAGCAGTCAAGTTCAGGTCTTCGATAGAGGTGTTAAGCAAGCTGCCGTCGTCAGAACCGCCTGCAATACCGTCTTGGGGTACGGCCGCAACTTCCTGAGTAACGACGCGGGTCTTGCCAGCGAGCGCGGTGTATTGATTGACAAGGATAGCAGCGGCTTCTTCAAATGCGTCACGAGACGTTATCGTTCCATCGGTGTCGACGGTAATACTTAGTCGATCAAGGTCGGTCACCTGGCCGACACGGGTCTTCTCAACCTTGTAGCGGACACGCAGTACCGGGCTAAAAATAGTGTCGAGCGCGATGAAGTCGCTCTGCTTTTTGGCGGTGCTTTCTTCTACCGTGCGGTACCCGCGGCCGGTGTCGACTACGAGGTCCATGGTGAGCGTAGTCTTGTCGTCATCAATCGTGGCAATGACTTGGTCGGTGTTGACCACTTCGACATCGGCGTTGCCTTGGATGTCTTTACCGGTCACTACACCTTTACCTTTTTTGACGATGCGGACTGTCTGCGGCTCGTCACCGTACACGCGGAAACGTAAGCCCTTCAGATTGAGCATGATGCTCACAATATCTTCTTTTACACCTTTAACGGTAGTGAATTCGTGCGTAGCACCTTCGATCTTAAAGCTCGTAATACCAGCACCGGCAATGCTACTGAGAAGCACGCGGCGGAGCGAGTTGCCGAGCGTCATACCGTAACCGCTCTGCAGCGGCTCGATCACGAACGTACTACTCGTAGCACTGTGGTCTTCGACACTTACGAGACCTGGGGTGTGAATCATTTTTGACATAGTCTTCTCGTTCCTTCCTTAGCGTGAGTAGTATTCAACGATTAGCTGTTCATTAATCTCTGGCTCGGCGTCATCGCGCGTCGGCAGATTGGTTACTTTAACGGCCACTTTCTTACGATCGACGTGCAGCCAAGTCGGAATAGCAGATGGCACGGGGCTGATATCATCAAGCTTCTTGAAATATTCACTGTGCTTGCTGTGATCGCGGATAGTGAACTCGTCACCAGCTTTCAAGCGAATTGATGGGATGTCGACGCGGCGACCATTCAGTACGAAGTGGCCATGGGTCACCAGCTGGCGCGCGGCGCGGCGGCTTGGCGCAAACCCGGCGCGGTAAACCGCGTTATCGAGACGACGCTCCAAGTACTGCAACAGCGCCGTACCGGATTGACCTTTTGTGCGGGAAGCTTCGGCCATCAGGTTGCTGAACTGCTTCTCGAGCAGACCGTACAGGCGCTTTACTTTTTGCTTTTCACGCAACTGCAAAGAGTACTGACTCGGCTTGCTGCGAGAACGGTAGTTAGGGGCCTGGCCAGGCAGGTTGGTGCGCTTAGCCAGCGCCTTGTGAGCTTTTGGATGCAGGGCGTAACCTTCGCGGCGGGAAAGCTTTACAATAGAACGAGTATCTCGTGCCATAGCTAGCAACCTCCTTCGGAGCTTGTTAGCTCAGCATTAATGATTGCGAATGTCTCCGACATTACACCCTCCGTGCTTTCTTTGGACGGACACCGCCATGCGGTACGCCGGTTACATCAGTAATACTTTCGACGTTGATGCCAACAGTCTGCATAGCGCGGACCGCAGCATCACGACCAAGTCCAACACCCTTTATGAAGGCGTCGACTTTGCTCAAGCCATATTGCTGCTTAGCAGCCTGACCGGCTTTTTCGGCAGCGACCTGCGCAGCGTACGCGGTACCTTTTTTGGAACCACGGAAACCGCAGGCACCGGCTGACGAAGCAGCCAGGGCGCCGCCACTGGCGTCGGTGAGCGTTACGATGGTGTTATTAAACGTAGCCTGTACGTGCAGCTGGCCGGTGGCGACTGAACGCTTGGCTTTTTTACGCTTGGGCGTAGATGTAGTAGTATCTGCCATAATTACTCCTAAGTCTTGCTCGCTACTTTCTTAGCGGTGCCACCAACCGTTACTTTCCTGCCGCGGCGTGTCCGGGCATTGGTCTTGGTGCGCTGGCCTCGAGCGGGCAGATTCTGCGCGTGACGGAGACCGCGGTATGCCTTGATGTCCTTCAGGCGCTTGATGTTCGCCGTGACAATGCGCTGCAGCTCACCCTCAACCGTCAGTTGTTCGTTGATATAATCCTGGATACGGGCGATTTCGGCGTCCGTCAGATCTTTGGTGCGCACGGTGCGTTCGACCTTGGCGGCGGCCAAGATGTCGTCGGCGGTCTTCGGACCAATACCGTACACATACGTGAGGGCGACCCAAACCTGCTTCTCAGCAGGAATGGTCACACCCGAAATTCGTGCTGCCATACCTAACCCTGCCTCTGCTTGTGCTTCGGTTTAAATTTGTTAATAACGTAGAGACGGCCCTTCCGGCGAACAATCTTGTCGTCGGGGCTGATCTTCTTGACGCTTGCACGCACTTTCATGCGGATCATTGCTCCTTTCGCAATAACTCACTGCTCTTAGTATTGATACTTTTTGTTGAACTTCTCCTGGGATTGATCCGTACATCGGCTCCAGTTACCCTCGGCCAGTCCGGATGAACCAATCTCAGAAAAGTTCAACCCTATTGCTACCTTATAACCCGTACGCAGCGTTTGTTTAACCTTTGCGATACGTGATACGGCCCTTGGTAAGGTCATACGGTGTTAATTCCACCGTAACCGCATCACCAGGAACGATTCGGATAAAATGCTTCCGCATCTTCCCTGCTACATGGGCTATAATCTGATGGCCGTTTTCAAGTTCTACCTTAAACTGAGTCCCTGGAAGGGTCTCGACGATAACGCCACTCAATTCAATTACTTCTTTACTCGCCGCCATAAATGTAACAAGGGGTAATTATAGCAGTATTTACCACACATTGTAAAGAGTAATATTCTATTGGAACAGATACGGTCCCGGAGAGGTTGTCCACAGGTCCTAAGGACAGATGGTAAGCGCCGCCGGGACTCTGTTCTGGGTCGCGATTTCTTGGGGGATACACTGTTGGCCCACCCAGACAACGTGCCATGAGCTACCCGACCCCTTGGCGAGTGCCAAACCATCGGTGCCGGCTCCATCGACGGCAAACTGACCGGTCATGTGCAGCCCCGACAGCACGAAGCCCGGCGCCGTCTGATTGCTGTCCGCCACCAGCGAGCAGCCCGTATCTGCACGCAAATCGCTCGTGCAATAGGCCAGTATGGCGGCATCGGCGGCATCCACCTCTTCGGCAGTAGGCGGCAGAGCCGGTGTTGTCACGGTTACTTTGCCCGAAGGAGCTGTCTCTTGGTTTAGCGGCGCTGCGACTGGTTTGGAGTGAGCATAAATGGCCCAGCCGATAAGGGCCGCTACCAGAAACGGTAGTAGGAAACCCACCGGAGTCGCCGTATCAAACACCTTGTCCCGAATATGAAAGCCTGCCATTACTTACTAGCATAAGTGGTACGGCAGGCGTACGCAACTATTTGTCGGCTTTGGAAGCTTTGGCAGTCTTCTTCTTTTTTTCGGGCGTAGGGCTGGCAGCCTTCTTACGGCCCGGGATAAAGCGTAGCCGGCGCCCAGTTACTGCGCCGGATTCTCCGCCCGCGGTGCTATCGTAAAAAAAGTCTTCGCTTTCGTAGGTATCGTAGGTAACCATAAGGGCGCGCGACTCGACCGCCCGCAGCGTTTCAAGTGACACGGCAACCAGAATCAGCACGCTGGTTCCGCCGATGGCGATATTGTTCGTGCCGAGAATGACCTGCCCGGCAATTGGCAAGATGGCCAGCAAGCCCAACGCGAATGCGCCGAACAGCGTTAGACGGTTCACCGTGCGGCCCAGATACTTCTCTGTCTGCAAACCCGAACGTACACCTTCGATAAAGCCTCCCTGCTTCTGCAGATTCTCCGCAATCTCTTTGCTGTTGAACGTCACACTGGTGTAGAAGAACGTAAACAGGAACACTAGCAGAAAGTAGGTCAGTGGATAGATATACGGCTCGAAGCCAGGTGTCGAGAACGACGTAGCGGTCGGAGTCTGGAACCACGCGCTCAGGTTGGTACCAAGATGCGCCAGCCGCTCACTGTGGTTGTTGATAAGCAACTGCCCCACGAAACTCGGCACGCTCAGGAATGCCACTGCGAAGATAATCGGTATCACCCCGGCCGTGATAAGTTTTACCGGCAAGATGGTCGTTACCCCACCATACGTACGGTTTCCTTGCACACGTTTGGCGTAGTTGACGGTGACACGCCGCGCCGCCTCGTTCAGCATCACCACAATCCAGGTCACCACGATAACCACCACCAAGATAGCCAGTGCATACCAGAACGCATGCTCATTAATGGGCAACTTGTGTCCAAACAGCTTCCAGGGGTCGGTTTTGTCATATACACTGGCGGCAATGCTGCTGATGGTCGATGGCAGACTGGATACAATACCGACGGTAATGAGCAGCGAAATACCGTTCCCGACAGATTTCTCCGTTACCTGTTCACCCAACCACATCAGCAACATCGAACCACCGGTCAATGCGGCCACCATGAGTCCCCATTGCCATAGGGAGGTGTTGGCGGTAATATCACCGATGCCACCAATCTGTTGCGCCTGTTGCCGCACCAGGTAAATAGCACCGATAGACTGAATAATCGCTAGTGGGAGCGTCAGTAGCCGGGTATACTGATTGATTTTTTTCTGCCCCGACTCACCTTCTTTGTGCAACGCTTCCAGCTGCGGAATCGCCTTGGTCAGCAGCTGCATAATAATACTGGCGTTAATGTACGGACCAAGGCCGGCAATCATGATAGAGAAGTTCGCCAGCGCCCCGCCGGACAGCACGTTTATGAAGTTCAGCAGCTGCGGTGTATTGTTATTGAACAGGTTGGTCAGTACCTGCTTGAGCGTTTCCGGGTCGGCAAGCGGCACCGGCACATGCGCCAGGATACGATAGACCAGCAGTATACCGAGCACGGCAAAAATACGTTTGCGCATATCCGCATGACCAAACGATTTCCCAATGATTTTCCAGTTCATCCGTATGTTTCCCTTTTCGTAAGTCTTGAATCTCTCCCGAGTATACAGGGTTGACCTATACTTCGTAAAGTAATGCAGTATCTTTTACAAACACCGCGGCCCCCGGAGGGTTATCCTGCCGTCAAAAAAGACCTCCCCGGAGGTCTTTTTTGAACAGAGACTTATATAATTGATTATATAAGTTATTTGTCGGCTTTTGGCTGGCTGACGGGACGCATGAGGCGCGGCACGGCCTTAAAGTCACCGCCGGCCTTCTGGACGGCTTCGATAGCCGTCTGGCTGGCACCTTGTAGTTCCACGCTCACTTTTTTCGTGAGTTCTCCGCGGTTCAGCAGCTTGACGCGGGCGTAGGGGCTGCTGACCAGGCCCTTTTCAGCCAGGATGGTGTTGTCTACCTTGGTACCTAGGCTGTTCAGCTGGTCGGTAAAGACGTTTTCGGCCTTTACACGGAAGCTGCGGAAGCCATGGAGCTTCGGCAAGCGCTGCATGAGCGGGTTCTGACCACCTTCGAACCCAGGCTTCTTGCTGTAGCCGGTACGGGCGCCCTGACCCTTGGTACCACGGCCGGCGGTCTTGCCCTGGCCGGCAGCGATACCGCGGCCGACGCGCTTCTTGGACTTGCTGGCGACGGGGTTCAGTTCGTTGTATCTCATCGTTACTTCTCCTCTTTCTTCGCAGGAGCCTTCTTGGCCGGAGTGGCTTTGGTAGTCACCCAGTTCTTGGCAGGCTCCAGGCTTTCCAGCGCCTGAATAGTCGCGTAGGCAATGTTGGCTTTGTTACTCGAACCAAGGCTCTTGCTGAGCACATTGCTAACACCAGCAACTTCCAAAATGGTACGGACCACACCCCCGGCAATCAGACCGGTACCGGCACTGGCCGGCTTGATCAGGATGCGCGCACCACCGACCTTGCCTTCTGCGTCGTGCGGCAGCGTGCCTTTGTACAGGTTGATTTTGCTCATATGCTTCTTGGCGACTTCGGTCGCCTTGGTGACGGCAGCGGTTACATCGGCACCTTTTGCAATGCCAATACCAACCTTGCCTTTGTGGTCACCGGCCACGACAAGCGCACGGAAGCGGAAACGACGACCGCCCTTTACCACGCGGGCAACACGATCGATGTGCACAATCCGCTCATCAAATTCTTTCTTTTCTTCCACGACTGGACCACGGCCACGACCGCGATCATTGCGGCGAGGCGGACGGTCGTTAGTTTGCGTGGGTGTGTTCGCTGCAGCTGGTGCGTTGGTTGTTACTTCGGCCATGTTAGAACTCCAATCCTTTCTCGCGTGCAGCGTCTGCAAGCGCCTTAACGCGGCCATGGTACTGACGACCACCGCGGTCAAATACTACTTTGCTTACTTTGGCAGTCTGGGCCTTGGCAGCGATCTCACCGCCTACCCAGGCGGCCTTTTCGCTCAGCGTACCCTTGCTTGCAGCCTTGCTGCCAATAGTGGTAACTGCAGCGATGGTCTGGTGCGCCGTGTCGTCGATAATCTGCGCACTGACATGTTTACCGCTGATGAACACGCTCAAACGGGGACGTTCTGCTGTACCGGCAACCTTAGCGCGGATACGGTTTTTGCGAAGGGCCAAGTTCTTGGCCTTGAGGGCTAAGCTGTTCATATTACTTGTCCTTTCCTGACTTACCAGACTTGCGGATAATGCGCTCGCCCTCGTACTTAATACCCTTGCCCTTATACGGTTCGGGCTTTTTAAGGGCACGGATTTCGGCGGCCACCTGGCCGACCTGCTGCTTGTTTATGCCGGTGATGGTGAGCTTGTTCTGCTCAGCCACAGCGGCAATACCTTGTGGCAGGTGGTACGTAACCTCGTGACTAAAGCCAAGGCTGGCTTTGAGATCACTGCCTTGTACGCTCCAGCGGAAACCGACACCGTTGAGCTCCAGTTTTTTGCTGAAGCCGGTGCTGACGCCGACGACCATGTTGTTTAGCAGTGCGCGCATGAGGCCGTGCTTGGCACGAACCTTCGGCTCGTCACTGGCCCGCGTTACGATTATTTGGTCACCTTCTTGTCTGACGGTGATCTCGGGCATGGTGAACTGCGTAAGCGTTCCCTTAGACCCAGCCACCGTGATGGTGCCGCGGCCATGGCCGTCCCCCGTAGTTGATTCATCGACAGTGATTGTCACGCCTGCGGGCAGCCCGATTGGTAGTTTTCCTACTCGACTCATATCTTTTCCTTATTATTCCTTAATATACGCTCGCGATTAATTCACCGCCCAGGCCGGCTGCTTTGGCTTCTTTGCCGGTCATCAGACCCTTGGAGGTGCTGACGATGACGACACCGCGGCCGCCTTTGACAGTCGGAATTTCGCGGGCGCCCATGTAAGCGCGGCGACCCGGTTTGCTCAGGCGCTTAATCTCGGTAATCTTAGCATTTTCGTTCTCTGGGTTGATGACGATGTGCAGCTGCTTGCCGACGCTTAGGTCGGTAACAGACACGCTGGTCAGGAACCCGTTAGCCTGCAGGCTCTTTGCCACGTTTTCTTTGATGTTGCTGTGCGGCAGGCTTACTTCACCCTTGCCGACGTTGATCGCGTTACGGATGCGGGTTAGCATATCTGCGATAGGGTCTGTAGTAGTTACGCTCATATTACCAACTCGCTTTCGTTACACCAGGGATTTCGCCCTTGCTTGCATGCTCGCGGAACGTGATGCGGCTGAGGCCGAACTGACGCATATAGCCACGCGGACGGCCGGTCAGGACATCGCGATTTTTCCAGCGGGTCGGGCTACTGTTACGCGGCAACTTGCTCAAACCCTCGAAGTCGCCGAGCTCTTTGAGCTCAGCGCGCTTTGCAGCGTATTTCTGAATCATTTTCTGGCGCTTCAGGTCGCGGGCAATCATAGATTTCTTCGCCATATTATTTCGCCTCCTTTTCAAACGGCATGCCAAATTTAGTGAGCAACGCTCTGCTGTGTTCACGGTCGTGCGCCTTTACTACGAAGACAACTTGCAGGCCGTGCGGCGTGGTGGTTTCTTCGAATGTCAGCTCGGGGAAGACGCTCTGGTCGGTCAGACCAAGACTGTAGTTACCCTGCTTGTCAAATGCCCTCAGCGGTACACCGTGGAAGTCGCGCAGGCGCGGCAGCACGATGTTAATCAGGCGATCCATGAACTCGTACATGCGTTCGCCGCGCAGGGTCAGTTTCAGGCCAATCATATTGCCTTCACGCAGCTTGAAACCGGCAATGGAGTTTTTGGCAACCGTTTCGACCGGCGCCTGGCCGGTTATCTTGCGCAAGGTGTTTTTGGCGGCCTCGATGGTCTTCTTGTCTTCCTTGGCACGGCCCAGACCCACGTTCACCACGATTTTTTCCAGACGCGGTACCTGATGGACGTTCTTGAGCTCCAGCTCTTTCTGGAGTTCGCTTGCGTACTTAGTGTTGTAGTCATCCTGGAGACGAGCAACATACTTCTTGCCAGTAGTTTTTGCAGCAGCCATTACTTCATCTCCTTTCCGGAAGCTTTATATACGCGGGTTTTTACGCCCTTAGTGTCTACTTTGTAACCAATGCGGGTTGGCTTTTTGCTAGTGGGGTCAACCACCGCGACCTTGCTGACCCAAATCGGCTTGGTCAGCTCAATGATGCCGCCCTGCGGGTGGGTATTGTTCGGCTTAACATGCTTCTTGACGATATTGATGCCTTCTACGGTCACCTTGTTATCCTGCGGATGCGTCGTTAAAACCTTGCCGGTCTTGCCCTTGTACTTACCACTTAGGACCTGCACGGTATCACCCTTTTTCAGCTTGATCTTGTATGTCATATTAGAGTACCTCCGGTGCGAGGCTTATGATTTTGCTATAGCCCTGGTCGCGCAGTTCGCGGGGAACCGGGCCGAAAATACGGGTCGCGCGGGGCTGCTTGTCGTCACCGACGATAACGGCGGCGTTGTCATCGAACTTGATGGTACTGCCGTCTTTGCGGGTGATTTCCTTCTGGGTGCGGACCACTACGGCCTTTACCACGCTCTTTTTCTTCACCGTACCGGTCGGACTGGCTTCCTTAACAGTTGCGACAATGACGTCACCGACACGAGCGTACCGACGACGCGTACCGCCAAGCACCCGAATGCACAGAATTTCTTTGGCGCCGCTGTTGTCGCAGACGACAAGACGGGTTTCTTGCTGAATCATTACGCTTCCGCCTCCGTTTCTTTCTCGACATGCGTGACGCCTGCCTTCTCGACCACCTGCGTAAGCTTATGGCTCTTGCGGCGGCTAATCGGACGGGTTTCCACAATAACGACCTTGTCGCCGACTTTGGCTTCGTTGTTTTCATCGTGGGCGATGAATTTTTTGCTGACCGTGTATTGTTTACGGTACAGCGGGTGCGTCTTGCGTTCACGGACGGTTACGACGATAGTTTTGTCGGCTTTGTCGCTCGAGACGACACCAGTAATTGACTTGGCCATATTACTTTGCCTCCTTCACTAATTGTTCGCTTAAAACGGTCAGCATGCGGGCAAGATCCTTGCGTTTGTTGCGCACTGCTTTGACGTTCTGGGTGTTACCTAGGTACAAATGGCGCTTCAACTCGGTGATCTCATCACGCAGCTTGTTGGTTTCTTGGGTCAGCTCGGTAGTGCTGAGTTTGCGGATATCTGCGATTTTCATACTACACGCCCTCCTTTACCAGAAATTTGGTCTTCACAGGCAGCTTGTGTGCTGCCAGGCGCATCGCCTCACGGGCAACTTCTTCGCTCACACCCTGCATCTCGAACAAGATGGTGCCAGGGCGTACTTTGGCGACGAAAAACTCGGGGCTGCCCTTGCCCGAACCCATCTTCACATCAAGCGGTTTGCGGGTTACAGGAGTGTGGGGGAAAATACGGATCCAAATCTTACCACCACGCTTAATGTAGCGGGTCATGGCCTGACGAGCAGCCTCGATCTGGCGGGAAGTGATGCGTTCGTGCCCCTGGGCCTGCAACGCGAACTCACCGTATGCGATGTAGTTACCGCTGGTAGCGACACCGCGGATCTTGCCCTTGCGGACTTTGCGGAATTTGGTACGCTTCGGCAGCAACATGTTAATTGCCCCCCTTATAAATCCATACCTTAATACCGATGATACCGGCACCGGGCCAGTTGGCCCGAGCGGCAGCGTAATCTACATCGGCACGGATGGTGTGTAGTGGTACGCTACCGGCGACTTCTTTTTCACGACGGCTCATTTCGGCACCGTTCAGTCGGCCAGCGACTTCTATACGGATACCCTTGGCGCCGGCACGCATAGTAGCCGCACTGGCACTCTTAATGGCGCGGCGGAAGCTCATGCGGCGTTCCAGCTGGTGCGCGATGTTCTCGGCAACCAATTTCGCATACAGATCAGGCTTTTTGACCTCTTCGATGTTGACGCGCACCGGCACACCATATACTTTCTCGATTGCAATTTTGAGCTCTTGCGCACCCTGACCACCACGACCGATGACAACACCCGCTTTCGCCGTCGCGATAGTGACGGTAACGAGGTTCGGTGAACGCTCAATGTCGACCTTGTTGATAGCGCCACGAGTACCGAATTTTTCCTGAATGAGCTTGCGCACTTTCAGGTCGTCGGCCAGATACTTGGCGTACTGATTCTTACCCACGAACCACTTGCTGCGCCAATCTTTGTTGGCCTGCAGGCGCATGGATATGGGGTTTACTTTCTGTCCCATTATTTCTTCTCCTCTTTCGCAGGCTTAGCTTCTGCCTTGGGCTTGGCTGCCGGGCGCTGTTCGCCTTCGACTAGCACACGAATGTGACTGCTGCGCTTCTGGTAGGGCAGCGCGCGGCCCATAGCTGCTGGGCGGTAACGCTTGGTGCGCGGCCCGTGGTTCACGGTAATCTCCACAATGCGGAGGCCTTCGGCTTTGTAGTTGTGGTTGTGCGTCGCGTTGGCGGCAGCGCTTTTGATGGTCTTCAGGACCGGAAGCGCTGCGCGGCGCGGGGTGTGCTCTAAGATAATGAGCGCGTCATCGACGTTGCGGCCGCGTACCAGTGCAGCAACCGCCGCGACTTTGCGGGGACTTTGGCGTACGCCTTTGCTTTCTGCTTTAACTGCCATAACGCTGCCTACTTACCTTTCGCCAATTTACCGCCGTGGCTGCGGAACTTACGGGTCGGGCTGAACTCGCCCAGCTTGTGGCCGACCATGTTCTCGGTCACGAACACCGGCACATGCACCTTGCCGTTATGCACGGCAAAGGTCTTGCCCACGAATTCCGGCGCAATGGTACTAGCCCGTGCCCAGGTTTTGATGATGGTCCGATCCTCTGGACCAAGCGCGCCAACTTTCTTCGCGAGCTTCGGATCGATAAACGGCCCTTTCTTCAATGAACGACTCATGCTGTAGCTCCTGTCTTTGCTTCTAAATATTCACGTTCTGCAATATTCATACCCACGTTCATTTCAGTTTGCTCTGCAGAGGTCAAACGTGGATCTGCGGCAAGGGCAAAGTCCCAAACGACCGATTCTGGACGTGGCTTTGCATTGAACTCAGACTGCAGCATGGCTATACCAACCATTTTTCCTAATTGCATACATTGACCCGCATTACGGTAGATACGTGCGAAAGATGGCCAGCCTTCTCCGGGCAAAAAAGCATCACGGGGAGTATCGTAAATAAAAACGTTCTGTTCATTACGCGCCATGATTATTTCCTCTTAGCCGCATGACGGCTCCTTACGATCATGTTGCTGGTGCTCTTGCGACGGCGGGTCTTGTAACCCAGGGTCTTCTGGCCCCAAGGCGTACGCGGCGCCTTAGCCATACGGTGACGACCACCGTCACCACCACCGTGCGGGTGATCTACGGCGTTCATAACCACACCGCGCACGCTTGGGCGCTTGCCCATGTGGCGGCTGCGGCCAGCTTTACCGATCTTGATGTTCTGGTGCTGCTCGTTACCGACCACGCCGATGGTGGCGGTGCAGTTCAGGTTGACTTTACGGACCTCACCGCTGGGCAGGCGCACCTGGGCGTACTCGCCCTCTTTGGCCATCAGCTGGGCACCGTTGCCGGCGCTGCGGACCATCTGTGCACCCTTGCCAGGCTGCAGTTCGATGGCGTGTATAGTCGTACCGACCGGAATGTTTCGAATCGGCAAACGGTTGCCGCTCTCGATGGCCGCCTCGGCGTCTGCCACTAGTTTTTGGCCGACTCGCATATCCTTGGCAGCCAACACATAGTGATATTTGCCAGCCGTGTCTTTGACGCGGGCAATGCGGGCGCTGCGGTTCGGGTCGTATTCAATGTGTTCGATAACGCCTTCGCCCTTAAAGTTAAAGTTCACCAAACGGTAAAACTTGCGTGCACCGCCACCCTGGTGACGGGTCGTAATCCGGCCCTGGTTGTTGCGGCCGTTACCGCGGCGCTTGGCTACCAGCAGGCTCTTGACGGGCTTCTTGGTCGTAATGACGTCGAAATCCTGGCTGCTCATACCGCGCCGACCGGGAGTGGTTGGGTTGTATTGCTTAATCGCCATCTTACTTGTCTCCTGTCTTTCGGTTGCGCAGCAAACCACGGTGCGCGGTCTTGTTCTCTGCCTTTACGACCGGCTTAGCAGCAGCCTTTACCGAAGTTTTCTTGTCGGACTTTTTGGTCTTTTCTTCGGCTTTGACTGCTTCGGCGGCTTCTTTCTCTTCGGCCTCAAAGAACGGTAGGTGGTTGCCAGCTTGCAGCGTCACGTATGCTTTCTTGATGTCGCTCTGGCTACCCTGGTTGTTCGTGTAGCGTTTGCCGGTCAGATTCATGGTGCGCTTGCTCTTACCTTTGCGGTTCACGGTGCGTACGCTTTTGACCTTTACATCGAACTGCTTTTCGACATCAGCTGCAATCTCGTGCTTGTTCAGCTCGGCAGGAACATCGATAACAAACGTGTTACTTTTTTGGCTTACAAAATAGCTTTTTTCGCTCAGGCGGGGTTTTAGAATTGCACTCATTATTTGGTACCTCTGTTGCTTTCTGTGCCGCTCTGCGTCAACCATGCCTCAACGGCCTTTTGTGCGTCCGCCGTCAGTACGATGGTACCGGCGTTCAAAACATCATAGACATTCACGTACGTCGCAGCTACCAGCTTGACGTTACCCAGGTTCTGGCTGGCGCGGATGAGTTCCGGCGTCTTTTCGGTCACGACCAGCAGGACGTTACGCGTAGCGTCTATCTTGGTTAACAACTTGGCAAGTTCAGCAGTTTTACCGTCTTTGCTTGCCAGTTTTTCGATAACAACGATTTTGCCCGCCTGGTTGGCCAGTGACAGTGCCTGGCGGATTGCCGTACGCTTGGCAGCTACCGGCAGTTTTTTGCTGTAGTTCTCTTCGCCAGTCGGACCAAACACAATACCGCCGCCGCGCCAGATTGGGTTACGGCTGGAACCGAAACGTGCCCGGCCGGTGCCCTTCTGCTTCCATGGCTTGCGGCCACCACCGCGTACCAAACCACGGGTCTTAGTGGCGGCCAGGTTCTCGCGGCCGTTGGCAAGATACGTGTCATACGCCTGGCGGACCAGCTGGTGGTTCGCGACTTCTACCTCAAACACGTCTTTCGCGAGTTTGGCGGCAGTCGTAGCTTTGGCACCACTAGCGTTAAATGTAGGAGTAGCCATATTAGTTCTCCCCCTTTATGATTACGATTCCCTTGTTCGGACCAGGCACTGCACCGATAACACCGATGTAACCTTTTTCGGCGTCCACGAGTGCAACCTTTAGGTTACGGACCGTGACCTGGGTGTGACCCAGCTGACCGGCCATCTTCTTGCCCTTTAGGATGTGCTGCGGGTACATAGAACCAATCGAACCGACTTTACGGGTATTACCCTTACCACCGTGCGTCTTGCGCTGGCGGTGGAAGTTGTGGCGGCGAATGGTCCCGGCAAAGCCTTTACCCTTCGACGTGCCGGTCACGTGCACCGTGTCGCCAACAGCAAAGACCTCGGCGGTAAGCGCTGTGCCTACGCTGAGGTCTTCGGTAATTTCGTCGACACGGAATTCGCGGACAATCTTTGGCATTTTGCCGGCGGCCTTAAAATGACCAGCCTGCGCCTTGCCGGTTTTACCTTCTTTGTTCTCCTCAAAACCGACCTGCACAGCGGTGTAGCCGTCTTTGTCAGCGGTTTTGACCTGCGTAATGACGCAGGGACTAGCGGAAAGCAAGGTAACAGCCTGCATAGCACCGTCTTCTGCGATGGTGCTTGTCATGCCTACCTTCCTCGTAATGAGTGCTTTCATAGCATCCTTTCGTTACAACTCACAAGCATTAAAATGCGGTGCCCCGGCGGTTTCTACCCCTGTTAGGAGCGACCTATCCTGGAGACACCTATCGTGAATCTCTTTGATATTCCCGTACAGGTTACCACAAAAACACGACCCCTGTCAATGCGTTGCGAATTCCACACCAAAAAACAGTCATATAGACTGCTTTTGCCGAAAAACCCATCCTAGGGCCTGCAAATGCGTCACAGGGCCTATTCTAAAGATCTAATTTGATAGCGGCAGATTTTATTGCCTCTCTACCGGGGGAGCGTGACGCCTGCTTGCTTGGCTGCAGTAAGGAGTTCTGCATTGAGACGCAGCAATTTTTCTTCGAGTGTCAGCTTTTGGAATGATGCATCGGTAACAGTGCCGCGCTGCAGCTCTGTGATCATGTTGTAGATTTCTTTAATGTCATTGCGTAGTGCTTCAATTTCGCCAGCGAGTGGTGCAATTTTATCATCAAACGCTTCGTTGAAGAGCTGTCGTATCTGCAAAAGATCTTCACTGGTCAAACTCATAGCTTACATTATACGCCGCGGGTGTTAAACGCCCAAGAAGAGGCCGTACGGGGCAATGAGGCCGACTAATGCAGCCAAAACCAGCAGTGCATACTCTATTTTGCGGTCAATCCGGAAGTGCTCATGCGCCGCAAAGACAAGACCTACAATCAGCCCAATAGGTATCGGGAAGCCGCCATTTGACAGGTCTGCATTGTGGACCTTGAGCCACAGGGAGCCAAGCAATGCATAGAGCACCAACTTCAGTACGAAGACGCCGTCAGGCTCTGCCGGTTGTCTTTGTTTCTTTTTGTTTTTTGCCATAAGCAGAGTATATCAGATATCTTCAGGCAGCGATGTACCTGGCCGGTCCATGGTAACAAAAAAATTGGCGCTCACCGGTACAAAGAGCGTCGATTCTGACCGGTCGGGTGAAGGAATGACCGCATCAAAGGCGCGCCCACCAATGCCTGCGGGCGTCGAGTTCTTCACGCGCATGCGCTCCGCCTGCTCTGCAGTAGCGTACGATTCACGAAACACCGCAAGTTCCTTTTCATCGTAGGAACCAAGCTGACTGAGCACTAGCATGGCATGGGAGACTTTCCAAACGTCCATGTGCGGTACTCCCGGTATGTCTATCGTCGCCGCACTACGAGTACGCGTAATAAGTGCGTACGAGAAGTTAGGGTTATACGACCCCGTTGAATAATGATCAAGTGGCGCCACTTCATACGTCTTGCGTACCTGCTTACCTTTCTCGGTCTCGATGACGATTGACTCTGGCTGTTCAGCCCGGACTGCGTCTGGTATAGTCGCCGCCATGTCGTCAATCGGTCCGGTACCGGACCAGTTACCAGCTTGACGCATACCACCAAGATCCAGCCCAATCTTTTTAACCGTCTGGGCATCGGTGTGCTCAAAACCCTCGGGAGCGATACTTGCGGACCAGCAGATAAACTCGCCTATGCGCTTCGGGTTACCTGCAAGTTCGGTGTACGTCTTGAGGCGTTCGCACGCCTGTACTTGCTCAACGCTCTGCGTGGAGTCAGATTGTCCGGTAGCGTCACGCCAGTCGCCCATACCATAGCTACCGTCGTGGACGTGCAGAATGCCTCTACTTGTCGACTCGTGGGTCATACGACCTGCGTCTGTTATGGCACCCGCCAATGCCAAGTTACTCAGCAGCGCTTCCATGCGCCCATATTCGACGGTGCCCTCAAACCGCCTTTCTATAGACCTGACGTGTGCTTCATCTGAATAAATATCACGAGTCCGCTGAATCCACCCCGGCTGTATAGGGTGGTCTATCTGTGGAATGAGCAACGCTGGATCTTTTGTTATCATAACTGGCTCGACACAAAAAACACCGCATTTATAGGTTTTACGGTGTTTTTGTGTTTGTGCTCCTTGCGAAAGGTTACATTTTGATTTCGACGTCGCAACCGGCTGGCAGGCTCAGGTTCATGAGGCTGTCGATGGTCTTTGGCGTCGGGTCGAAGACGTCGATAAGACGCTTATGGACGCGCATTTCGAACTGTTCACGGCCCTTTTTGTACACGTGCGGACTCTTGACGACCGTGAAGGTACTGCGGCGAGTTGGCAGCGGGATTGGCCCGGCCAAGGTTGCGCCGGTGCGCAGTGCGGTGTCTACAATCTGCTTTGCGGCCTGGTCGATGACCTTGTGGTCATATGCTTTTAGGCGGATACGAATCCGCTGTTTCTGGTCTTTGGTGGCTTCTGCCATCGGTGGTTCTCCTTTGTTTAGTAACCTTGTACGGAGTGATGAGTGACCGCCAAGTTCTCTAAACGATTAGCTTTGCTAGTTCATTCTACAACAAAACCATTATTGCTGCAATCTAAGAAATTCTGTAAAGATAGTGTGTCTGAAACCAATCACTATGCTTCGGCTGTATCTCTTGAATGTCCTTAAAGTCAGTTCCAGCAAATTCAAGTACAGTATCCGCATCTAACGAAGCTCCGCCCACATTATCGGCTTCGACTACACCAATGAAGTTACCAGTCACTTCATTTTTGAATAAGTACAGAGCTTCTGCCACGTGTGGATCAGGGGCGTCCTGCTTAACTAATTTGAGATTTTTTACTTCGTCAGCATCTATTTGAAATTTCAAAAAGGGAATATTGATTTGTTCGTCCATAGGCTTATGATACACCACCGGCCGTGAGAGCCACAGATTTGTGTGCAGTTTCGTTCAGAACCGAGCACCGAAGCGGAAGCGTATTTGCATACGCTGAGCATCGGAGTCGCAGAGTTCTGGGCGAAAATGTGCACAAAAGAAAAGACCCCACGTGTGGGGTCTTTTTGGTCTGTGGCTCGTAACCTATTTGTTGATTTTGGTTACTACGCCGGCGCCAACCGTGCGGCCACCTTCGCGGATAGCGAAGTTCAGGCCCTGCTCCATAGCAATAGGAGCAAGCAGCTTAACCTTAAAGGTTATGGTGTCACCAGGCATGACCATTTCTTTGTCGGCTGGGAGTTCAACCTCACCGGTTACGTCCGTCGTGCGGAAGTAGAACTGGGGCTTGTAGCCCTTGAAGAACGGCGTGTGGCGACCACCTTCTTCCTTGGTCAGGATGTAGACCTCGGCGTCAAATTCGGTGTGCGGGGTAATGGTGCCTGGCTTAGCCAGTACCTGACCGCGCTCGATGTCGTCGCGCTCGATACCGCGCAGCAGCACACCGGCGTTGTCACCAGCCTGACCTTGGTCAAGACTCTTCTTAAACGCTTCGATACCGGTTACCACGCTCTTGGTAGTCGGGCGGATACCCACGATTTCAACTTCGTCGTTGATCTTCACGACACCAGTTTCGATACGACCGGTAGCTACGGTACCACGACCCTTAATGCTGAAGACATCTTCGATAGGCATCAGGAATGGCTTGTCGAGGTCACGCTTTGGCTCTTCGACGTAGTCGTCCATAGCTTTCACGAGTTCCATAATGGCGTCTTCGTTTGCAGCGTCGCCTTCGAGTGCCTTGGTCGCGCTACCGCGGACAATCGGTGCATCTTTGTCGAAACCGTTCTTTTCGAGCAGTTCGCGAACTTCTTCTTCAACGAGGTCGACAAGGTCCGGGTCGGCCAGGTCCATTTTGTTCAAGAACACGAGGATCTTCGGTACACCGACCTGGTGGGCGAGCAGCACGTGTTCGCGGGTCTGAGGCATAGGACCATCGGCAGCAGAAACTACCAGGATAGCGCCATCAACCTGTGCAGCACCGGTAATCATGTTCTTGACGTAGTCGGCGTGACCAGGCATGTCGACGTGTGCGTAGTGACGCTTGTCGCTTTCGTATTCCTGGTGACTGGTCGCGATAGTAATACCGCGCTGGCGCTCTTCGGGCGCGTTGTCAATCTGATCGTAGGCGATCGGCTTGTTCACGTCGCTCGGAAGCTTCTTAGCGAGCACTGCGGTAATAGCAGCGGTCAGGGTTGTTTTACCGTGGTCAACGTGGCCCATAGTACCTACGTTGACGTGAGGCTTGCTTCGGTCGAAAGTTGCCATTTATATCTCCTTGTTATTGTATGTGGCGCTCCATTTTGGCACATTTTGCGCGCAAATTGTCATGTCATCGGCTTATGTATACAGATACATTGGGGGCCCGACCTGCCAATTTGCACACAAACTGCACTCAAACTGGAACACCATCTCTAGATTTATTAATGTTATCGTGCATAGAGCAACAGGACTCACACGAGTTACCTGGTAAGTATAGTCAAGCCTCCTCCGTTTGTAAAGAGGTTAGCGCTCCGATATCTGAATCTCACGGCACACCGTGATAATCGTATTAAATACGTCTTCTACTGCGCCCTTTCCCAATGGCCCCCGGTTGCGCGAAGCGATATGTACAAGCACATCTCCCTCACGGCCCGGATCGTACACCGCCGACCCCTGCTCTGCTTTCATTTTGCCAATCTTGAGCGCTGTCGCGGCCCGGTCGCTCAGCAGCCTCAGAATGTGCTCATCGAGCTCGTTTATACGCGCACGTGCACGTGCCAGTTCATCGTCTGCCATATACGTATAGCATACCACCCGCCGGCAATCTTTCGCAGCGTGTGGCGCCTAAGACGACACCTCGTAGCGCTTCAGGAGTACGCGTTCCACCAGTCCTTCGACATAAGTATACATTTTGCTGACCCGTTCGGCGTAGCGTTGTTGTTGCGCGCCGTCTTTCGGGGGCACCCGTTTGATGAGCGTGGCAAGCATAGCCTGCAGCGCACCGGGCTCACCGGGCTGCTCGTCCGTATCGTTCAGATACGACTGCATGCGCTCTAGGACGGCATCGGCGTTATCGGGATACCCGTGCACGGCAAAATATTGCCTGAGTGCCCGCCGGAACACTGCCAGATTCACGCTGGCACGCGCTTGCGCCTCGTACCCGGTCAACGAACTGACCCGCTCGGCCGGTACATGCTGCTCGCCCAACATGAGCAGCATGGCCAACCCCAGACACCGCTGCTCCTCTAAAAATCGCTCATGATAGGCGCTTACCGTCCGCTCCAGCTCCCAAGGAGCCTTTACAAGCAGCCGCTCAATGCCGAGCGCGTAGAACTCGTACAGCGAAATACCTGCCCGTTCTGCAGGTTGTGTCGCATGTTTCCCGGGTTTTGATTGGCCTGTAGCCACTACTCGCTCCTTCTTGATGTGTTCCAGCATACCACGTCGCCTTGCCTAGTATAAAGAAATGGATGGTTACAGTTTGTGCGCTTCCCATTTCAATGCCAGACTAGCCAGCTTACCGCGGATGCCGTGGTCTTGTCTCAGGACCTGGGTCGCACTCGCGTACGTCTCGGTGTCTCCTCGTGCGTACGCGGCACGGCCCAGATAGCGTACTGCCCGAACGCTGTTTCCGCGCGGCGACTCAAAGAATGACCGTTCATACAGCGTAACAGTCTGCACTGCTCTACTAACGCTCATCATCTCTTCTTGTGTAAGTGCATTGGGCAAGCCCTGGTAGGTGAGTCTTCGTAGCTCCCAGGCATCAGCGGCGTACAGTTCCCAGTCAGCGAGCCCACGGAGACGCTCCAGGTCAAGCGCCTCTATGCGGTTAAGCGGAGCCTCTTGTTGTGTATATACCTCAGTCATGTGCGCATTTTAAGACACACTCGTGTCTTACGCAAACATATTATCTACTTTGCGTTCTTGGCGATGATGGCAGTCGCCACGTTCGGCGGAACATCGGCGTAGTGGTCGAGTTCCATGCTGGAGCTGGCGCGGCCTTGGGTCATCGAACGCAGGTTGGTGGTGTAGCCGAACATTTCGCCCAGCGGCACGAAGGCGGTGATTTCTTTGATGCCAGAGGAAAGATCTTCCATGCTCTCGATACGACCGCGTTTGCTGTTCAGGTCACCGATGGTGTCGCCCATGAACTCTTCGGGGGTAACGACGACGACCTTCATGACCGGCTCAAGCAAGGTCGGGTTGGCAGCTTTGACACCCGCCTGAAAGCCCATGGAACCGGCAATACTGAAGGCCATTTCGTTAGAGTCGACTTCGTGGTAACTGCCGTCGTACAGTTCGGCCTTAATGTCCACCACGGGGTAACCGGCAATCACACCGTTGGCCATAGCTTCTTCGATACCTTTGCGGACAGCCGGGATGTATTCGCTGGGCACCACACCACCCTTAATCGAGTTGATGAATTCAAAGCCCGCACCCTGTTCGTTCTGAGAAAGGCGCAGCCATACGTGACCATATTGACCGCGACCACCGCTCTGGCGCACAAACTTACCTTCGGCTTCAACGGCGTCCTTGCGAATGGTTTCGCGGTAGGCAACCTGCGGCTGACCAATGTTCGCTTCCACGCTAAATTCGCGCTTCATGCGGTCCACAATGATTTCCAGGTGCAGCTCGCCCATACCAGAGATAATTGTCTGGCCAGTGTCTTCGTCGGTGTGGACGCGGAAGGTCGGGTCTTCTTCGGCCAGGCGCTGCAGGGCCAGGCTCATTTTTTCCTGGTCGGCCTTGGTCTTTGGCTCGATGGCAATGCTGACCGGTGGCTCTGGGAAGTCGATGCTTTCCAGGATGATGGGGTGGCTGGGGTCACACAGGGTATTACCGGTGGTCGTGCCCTTTAGGCCGACAATAGCAGCGATGTCGCCAGTACCGACTTCGGTCACGTCCTCGCGCTTGTCAGCTTGCAGACGGACAATACGGCCGACGCGCTCTTTTTCACCGGTGCTGCTGTTTAGAACATATGAACCGGCAGTTACTTTACCGCTGTAAACGCGGAAGTACGCCAGCTTACCCACGAACGGGTCGCTGGTAATCTTGAAGGCTAGTGCAGCCATGGGGTCGCTTTCGCTGTGTTTGCGTTCGACTTCTTCGCCGGTCTTTGGGTTTTGGCCCCAAGTGGTCGGGCGGTCGTTTGGTGCAGGTAGCAGGTCGTTGACCAGGTCAAGCAATTTTTCTACGATGACACCGCGGCCGTCGCCACCGGTTACGGCGTAGAATTTACCGGTCAGGACGGCGGTGCGGATAGCTTGGCGGATTTCTGCTTCGGTCAGGCCTTCCTCGCCGACTTCGAAGTACTTTTCCAGCATGGCCTCGTCTTCGGCTACGGCGTTTTCTACCAGCAGGCTGCGGTATTTCTTGGCTTCGTCCAGCATGTCGGCCGGGATTTCGCCCTCGACCAGCTCGTGGTCGGTGAATTCTTTGTAGGTGTAAGCCTTCATAGCGACTAGGTCAACAATGCCGTTGATACTCTGTTCGAATCCGATTGGCAGGTGGATGGGGAACGCACGCTTGCTCAAACGGTTATGAATGCTATCGAGCGACTTGTAGAAGTCGCCGCCGGTCTGGTTGATTTTGTTAATAAAGCAGATACGGGGCGTACCGTATTTGTCAGCCTGGCGCCATACCGTCTCGGACTGGCTTTCCACACCCATCTTGCCGTCGAACACTACGACAGCGCCGTCCAGCACGCGCAAAGAACGCTCCACCTCGGCGGTGAAGTCGATGTGGCCGGGGGTGTCGATGATGTTGATCTGGTGGTTCTTCCAGTAGCATGTTACAGACGCAGCTACGATGGTAATGCCGCGCTCGCGTTCCTGAGCCATCCAGTCAGTCGTCGTTTCGCCTTCGTGTACGGCACCAATTTTGTGCTTGAGGCCGGTGCGGTACAAAATACCTTCGGTGGTCGTAGTCTTACCCGCATCGATGTGCGCGATAATTCCAAGGTTTCTAATCTGTTCTAGTGCGTATTTTTTCTCTGCCATTACTTGTTCCTTAATTTAAATTCCTAAAGCGCTAAATCCAATGTCCATTCCACATATTTCTTGGATATGACCTTCATTTATTACAATACGAGTCCCCTGACAATCATTCAATGTAGATAGCTGGCCAAGCGCACAAAGCATTTGCGTAGATTTCTCGGCTTTAGCAACAGAAACCTCACCACTATCCTCTAATTTTTTAAATGCCTGCTCCGGTAGTACGCATTCGACACAATAGCCGAAAATCGGGTCACGCTCCACCATTTTAGCCTCTGGCAAAGTGGGCGAAGGCGCGGTTGGCTTCGGCCATGCGGTGCGTGTCTTCGCGTTTCTTTACAGCGGCACCCTGGTTGTTGTAGGCGTCCTGCAGCTCGGCAGCGATGCGGTTTGCCATGCTCATGCCTTTGCGGCTACGGCAAGCAGCTACAAACCACATAAGCGTCAGGTGGCTTTGGCGCTGGCCTTTTACTTCAAACGGAATCTGGTAGTTGGCACCACCGACGCGGCGGCTGCGGGTTTCCAGGTGGGGCTTGACGTTGTCCATGGCCTGCACGAATACATCGTGCGGGTTTTCCACCTTCAAACGATCAGCAGCAATCTGCATGCCGGTATAGACCAGTTTTTCGGCAACTTGCTTCTTACCGTCGCGCATAACGCGGTTAATAAGGCGCTGTACCAGCACGTCGTTGTACAAACGGTCCGCAGGAATATCGCGGACGAGAGATGCGGTAACTTTACGAGGCATGACTATTTACCTTCTTTCTTGGCGCCGTACTTGCTACGGCCCTGCTTGCGGTTGTTGACGCCCTGAAGGTCCAGGCTGCCACGAACGATGTGGTACCGCACACCAGGAAGGTCTTTTACGCGGCCACCGCGAATAAGTACTACGGCGTGCTCCTGCAGGTTGTGGCCTTCACCCGGAATGTAAGCCCACACTTCGTAGCCGTTGCCCAAACGTACGCGGGCAACTTTACGCAAAGCCGAGTTTGGCTTCTTTGGGGTCTTGGTAGTCACTTTGACACAAACGCCACGCTTGAAAGGACTCGCCTTTTCGTAGTTCTTGGTCTTCAGGTTGTTGGTCACGCGCATCAGCGCAGGTGATTTGCTCTTGGTGGTCACCTTGCTGCGCGGCTTGCGCACTAGTTGGTTGATAGTAGGCATTCGCCTTATTCCTTTCTAACGGCACAAGTACAGAACAGCACATTGCGAGCGAAAAACTGCGCTCCGATGCAACGCGATATGCCTAAATAGCATATCGCTACCTGGTCAAGCCATAAAGGCTTGACTGGCGTCACGTACTTAGTACGCTCCGCTTCGGTGTTCGCTTTTCGTCCCACACTGTACCATTCTGTAAATGTGCTACTCACTTATTCGAAGAGAAATACATCTCCTCTACCGGCACGACTCTGCAGGATTTACTCCTTCCGAGCCACCTCGAATTTGATATTACCCCGTAATTGTATCAGATGTCGGGGCACGGGGCAAGCCAGCTTGAACCCCGCATCCGCCGTGGGTAGCCCGGTGGCAAGGGCCCCGCCACACGGAACGATATGTGAGTACGGTGGAAACGGGAGCCGGAGGGGTAGGAGGCTAATCGCCGGAACCGTTTTCGAGCGGTTCCTGCAACTGAGCAGACAGGGGCGTAAAGTCCGAGATTTCGACACTTTTATCTGGGTTGGCCAATACCGTATAGTAGCCGACGGGCTGGTGGGTGCTTTTATCGAACGCCACTATGGTATCGACCGCGCTGTCCTTTAGCACCCCGACCGTAAGGTTACCCGCCTTCGCACCGCCACTGGTCCCCTCTATGAATTGGTACGATCCCGCTGCAGCATTCACAAGCCGTGGCTCATACCACTGATGCAGATGACCGCTGATACTGAACCGCGCGCACCCCGCTGCGATAGCTTCAGCGGCCATCGGGGGTTCGTGTACCACCAGTATATCCGGGCGTTGTTTACATGCGGCTTTGGTGATAGCCTGCGTTTCTTCCTGAGGACTCATCGCCCCGCTGCGAACATGCTCGGGGGTGCCGAACGTGCTTTCGTTGACGTCCGACTCGCCCATGATACGCAGTCCTGCGACCTTAACAATTTTATCTAAGTGCAGCACTTTGGCGCCGCGCGAAGCCGCTTGCCGCTCCGTGGTCGGAGAATCGTGGTTGCCGGCTGCCAGCAGCTGTTCACGACCGCCGGCAGCAGTCGCGTCAAGTTCCGCAGAGACACACTCTCTCTCGGCCTCGGTACCGCCCATGGTCATATCGCCGCTGTCTATCACACCATCGACCTTAAAAGCATTCGCAATGGCGCCATGTACCTTGTCCATACCGATATTACAGTGGTTATCCGACAGGCTCAACAGATACACCAGGTCCGGATGACCCAACGACGCGACACCAAATTTGTCCCTGAATGCCGTATTGAAATGGGTAGCCACCCCTTCATAAAATACGGCGTTTTCATCGATAAAATCACGGACGCGAGGCGCCGCTTCGTCGACCACCAGACGCAGCAGCTCACCATGTACGGCGTAACCCTCAAACGGTGTACCGTCGAGTGTGTGGTCCACGGCAGGATCGGGCGCAGTGTAGGTGCCAGCCCGGTCGCCGCTACATGCTACCGCCAAGGTTGCAGATGCCAGCACCAGCGCGAGCCGCCGTGACTGGCGTTTGGAGTGCTGAACCGTTTCGGGCAGCAGGACATCGGCGACAGCTGCTTTAGCTGTCTTGTCTCCCTGCAGACCGTCGAGTGCCTCGGCTGCCCGCGCAATTCCCTCTTCGCGCGCAGCCTGAGCCACCCGCTTCCGCCGGCGGCCGGGTTCACGCAGCCCCAGCACCGCCATTCCTGCAGCTCCGGCCAAAGCACCGCCCGCGGCCGCATCGTGCCAAATACGGGTTTCCACCGTCTTCTCGGCGGCCTTTTTAATATGCTGCGGATCTGCAAGCAACTGTTCGTACTGAGCCGTTACCGTGCTCGCCGTCGTGAGCGCCGATTGTTCGGGCAACACCGGTATACCCTTTACGGTCACTTTCACACCGCCCACCGGAAAGCCGGTAGCATGCGTGGCGCTACCCAGCGGTCCGAGATCGAACGAAATGGTGTTGTCGAAAGTAATCTGCGCGGTCGCACGATGCGGACCCAACTCAATATCCGTGGGGGTCAGTGCCGCGAAGGCAGCGCCGGCGACGCCGCCGCAACTCAGCAACAGTGCGCCTGCTCCCAGCAGTCTGCGCACCGGGAAATGTCCCCTTTCCTGGGGAGCACCGTATAGCTGCTCACGATCTTCGGGAACGACGCCCGTATTTTCTGTCTCCGGCATAAGTAATGCTTTATTGTACTACCCTTGTAAGATTATCTGCAATTTTGCAAAAATATCCGGTCCGGCACGAAGAATACCCCCGGCGGTCACCGGGGGTATTCTGCCAGATTCGGCTTTTACGCCCGTCTAGACTTCGGCTTCCGCGGCCGGCTCGTCGAACACTGCGGCCTCGTCAACGGCATCGCCCTCATCCAGCGCGTTGCTGGCACCAAAACCGGTGCCAACGGGAATCTTGCGACCCAGAATGACGTTTTCCTTCAGACCGTAGAGCTTGTCGATTTTACCGCTGGTAGCGGCAGCAATCAGCACACGAGTGGTGTCTTGGAAGCTGGCAGCCGATAAGAACGAGTCAGTCGACAGGCTGGCTTTGGTAATGCCAAGCAACAACTGCGTGTACTTCGCAGGCTGTTTGCCGTCACGTACCAGCTGTTCATTGGTTTCCACCACCGCAAGTTTACTTACGACATCACCCGTTACGAACTCACTGTCACCGGCCTCTTCAATCTGGACGCGGCTGAACATCTGACGCACGATAATTTCCAGGTGCTTGTCGGCTATATTCTGACCCTGTCCGGCAAAGATACCGAGGATTTCGTTCATGATGTAGCGCTGCGTCGCTTCGACACCTTGCAGGCGCATCAGCTCATGCAAGTTGATAGAACCGTTAGTCAGACGCTGACCGGCAACGACCTTGTCGCCATCACCGATTTGCAGCTGCTTGAAGCCCGGAATTTCGTAGCGGACCACACTCTGATTCGTCGGAGTGACAACAACCTGCTTGTTGGTCACTGCGACCTTGCCTGCCATAGGCGTGATGAGCGGCTCGGAGCCATCTTCCAGCGCGGCAACGACGTCACCAACAGCAATCTCGCTCCCTTCCGCCACTTGTGCTTTCCGTTCGCCCAGGTCAAAGACCAAGTTATCTTCCGTATCGGCGGTGACCTGTACGACGTAATGGTCGCCTTCTTCCCACGCGTTCGCCACACCGGAAATATCACTGAGATATGCCTGGCCCTTCGGTGTACGGACTTCGAACAACTCTTCGATACGGGTCAGACCCTGAGCGGCGTCGTCGGCCACCACTGAACCACCACGGTGCTTACTGTCGAGCGATAGCTGCGTACCCGGCTCACCGATACTCTGGGCGGCAATCACACCGATAGGAGTGTGGGACACTACCAGGAGACCAGTCGATGGGTCGACACCGTAGCTCTTTTGCGGCACGCCGCGGACACTGGTTGCGCTGAGCACGCTCATGATGCGTACGCCGTCCAGTTTTTCGTCGGCTTCAATTGCTTCAGCAATGTCTTTGGTGAACAGTTCACCGGCTTTAACGAGGCCCTTAACGTCTTCGGCGGCGTAGCGGCCTTCCAGACGGCTGGCATACGACACACCGATAGCGGCAGCGTCGGCACGCAGCAGTGCAAACCCCGGATCGGTCGCATCATCTTCTTCGCTCAGGGTAAACACGTCTTGCGACACGTCTACCAGGCGGCGGGTCAGGTAACCTGCGTCGGCGGTCTTCAGCGCAATGTCAATGACGGACTTACGGGTACCGCGGGTACCGGTAAAGTATTCCAGCGGGCTGAGGCCCTGCATGTAACCGGACTTAACGGGCAGCTCTATGACATTACCACCGGCGTCAGAGAACACACCAAGCATACCGACGGACATTTTCATCTGGCCCACGTTACCACGTGCACCGGAAGCCACAGCGATTGCCATAGAACCGTCCTGGTCTTTCATCTGTTCGACCAACATGTCCTGCACCTGGGTGTCTATTTTGGTCCAGGTATCGACGATAAGGCGTTGGCGCTCTTCGTCGGTAATGAAACCCTGTTCGTACTGTTCGGAAATGCCGGCGGTGCGATCATCACCACTCTTGATGACATCGCCAATGCCCTGAATAGGCTCAAAGTCCGTAATGCCCATGGAAAGGCCGCTCATGGTCGCGTAGCGGAAACCAACGTCCTTTAGGTTGTCGGCAATCTCTGCTGTTGCGGTCTGGCCGTACTGTGCGTACACGGCGGCCATAACCTTTTGCAGGCGCTTCTTAGTCATCGGTTCGTCCTGATAGGCGAAATCTTCGGGAAAGGTTTCGTTGAAGTACAGGCGGCCCAGCGTCGTTTCGCGGACTTCACCGCGGAACGGCACGCGCACACGGCTTTGCAGGCTGATGACACCGGCGTCAAAGGCCATGCTGGCTTCGTCCAGACTGCTGTAAGTCTTGAGTTCGCCGGCAGTGCCGGGACGTTCGTAGGTCAGGTAGTACAGACCGAGCACGATATCCTGTTCGATGTGGAGGATTGGCGTACCGTCGGCCGGCTTCAGCAAGTTCATGTTGGCAGCCATAATGTCGCGGGCCTCCGCCTGCGCGGCGTCACTCAGCGGCAGGTGGACAGCCATCTGGTCACCGTCAAAGTCGGCATTGAAGCCCTTACAAACCAGCGGGTGCAGCTGAATGGCACGGCCTTCGATAAGCACCGGCTGGAACGCCTGAATGCTCAAGCGGTGCAGCGATGGTGCACGGTTCAACAGTACGTACTTGCCCTTGATGACCGTATCCAGCGCATCCCATACTTCGGTCTCGCCGGTTTCAATCATGCGAGTAGCGCTACGGATGTTGTGCGCCTGCTCGCGGGCAATCAGCTCGCCGATGACGAACGGCTTAAAGAGCTCCAGCGCCATCATCTTCGGCAGACCACATTCGTTAATCTTTAGTTCCGGACCGGCCACAATAACCGAGCGGCCACTGTAGTCCACGCGCTTACCAAGCAGGTTCTGGCGGAACCGCCCCTGCTTACCCTTCAGCATATCGCTCAGGCTCTTCAGGCGGCGGCGTTGGCCGGTGGCGGCCACGGCGCGGCCGCTGCGGGCGTTGTTGTTGTCAATCAACGCGTCCACAGCCTCTTGCAGCATGCGCTGTTCGTTGCGGCGGATAACTTCCGGCGCGTTCAGCTCCATGAGCTTCTTCAGACGGTTGTTGCGGTTGATGACGCGGCGGTAGAGGTCGTTTAGGTCGCTGGTGGCAAACCGGCCACCGGTCAGCTGTACCATCGGGCGCAGATCCGGAGGAATCACCGGCAAGACGGAAAGACACATGCTGGCAGGCTTGATGCCGGCGCGCTCCATGCTTTCCAGCAGACGCAGGCGCTTCAGCAGCTTCTTCTTGCGCTGACCCTTGGCTTCTTCAGCCTCCTCGGTCAGGGCACTAATCAAGCTGCCCAGGTCGATCTCATCAAGTAGCTCTTTCAGCGCCGCACCACCCATGCCGACGGTAATAAGCTCACGGAGCTCCGGCGGCAACGCACGGTAGTCGGTTTCACTCATGAGGTTCAGGCGGACCAGACTGTCAAGCTGGCTCTTCAGGACATCGAAGTCCTTGGCTAGTTCTTCGAGTTCCTTGGTCTGGGCTTCGGCAAGCGCCTTGACGTCAGCGTCTTCGGCCTTGGCCTCGTGCTCATAGCGCAGTTTGATAGCCTCGTTGGCAGCTTTGAACTCGGCCTCTTTATCGGCACGGTACGCGTCACGCTTCTCTTCGTTCACAGTCTTTACGATGTAGCTCGCAAAGTAGGCGACGCGCTCCAGATTCTTGACCGTCAGGCCAAGCAGCAAACCGACCGCGCTGGGTGTACCGCGCAGGAACCAAATGTGCGCCACCGGTACGGCCAGCTGAATGTGGCCCATGCGCTCGCGGCGGACAATGGCGCGGGTCACCAGCTCGCCGTTCTTGTCGACGGCAGCTTCGCGGCTCCGTACGCCCTTGTATTTCGCATCGTGCGGGTTAATGTCTTTGACCGGTCCGAAAATCCGCTCACAGAACAGACCATCGCGTTCCGGTTTCTGAGTACGGTAGTTGATGGTTTCCGGCTTGGTTACTTCACCATAACTCCAGTCCAGAATGTCCTTGTCGCTCGCAACGGCCAGGCGTACGGCGTCAAAGTCGGCAATATCGGTACCATATGAATAGCGTCGCATGTTAGGCCTCCTTCCCTTCAGTGTCCAAATCGTTTAAATCGCTGGTATCGTCGGCAGTCACCAGGGCTGCGTCGTCTTCGCTGATGCTCAGGTCGTCGGCATTCGCGCTGATAGCGACGGTGTTCTCGTCGTCGGCTTCCTCAAGCAGAAATTCGTCACTCACCGTGTCTTCCTCGGCCACGTCTATATCAGATACAACCGGCGTCGGCACCGCTACTTCGCTCGGGTGCGTCGCTTCTTCGTGGATATTGGTTGCCAGGATAGCCTCGGCATCCACTGCTTCGTCCCGATGCACCAGGTCAACCTTCAGGCCCAGACCCTGCAGTTCCTTCACAAGCACGTTAAAGCTTTCCGGCACCTTCGGACCGACAATCTCGGTCTTCTTGATGATGCTTTCGTACGCTTTGCTACGGCCGTACACATCGTCGGACTTAATCGTCAACATTTCCTGTAGGGTATTGGCAGCACCGTATGCCTCCAGTGCCCACACCTCCATCTCACCGAAGCGCTGGCCGCCATTCTGCGCCTTACCGCCGAGCGGCTGCTGGGTGACCATGGTGTATGGACCAGTGCTACGGGCGTGAATCTTGTCGGCCACCATGTGGTTGAGCTTAATCATGTACATGTTACCGACCGTGGTGCGCTCCTTGAAGGCGCCACCGGTGCGACCGTCGTACAGTTGCTGTTTACCGTCTTCCGGCAGGCTAGCTTCTTTCAGCAGATCTTGGATTTTCTCCAGTGACACGCCGTTGAACGACGGACTGGCAACCTTGAAGCCAAGCACTTGCGCCGCCATACCCAGGTGGGCCTCAAACAGCTGGCCGATGTTCATACGGCTCGGCACGCCAAGCGGGTTCAAAATGATATCAACCGGGGTACCGTCTTCGGTAAATGGCATATCCTCTACCGGCAACACGCGGGCAATCACACCCTTGTTACCGTGACGGCCACCCAGCTTGTCACCGACGCTGACTTTACGCATTTGGGCGACAAAGACCTGAATCTGCATCAGCACGCCAGCTTTGAGCTCGTGACCGTTTTCGCGACTAAACACCTTCACACCCACGATTTTGCCGTGCTTACCGTTGCTCATACGCTGTGAGGTGTCACGGACTTCCTTGGCCTTTTCACCGAAGATAGCGCGCAGTAGGCGCTCCTCGCTGGAAAGTTCCTGCTCGCCCTTCGGTGTAATCTTACCGACCAGGATGTCACCGGGGTGCACTTCGGCACCAATGCGTACAATGCCGTCGTCGTCCAAGTGGCGCAGAGCGTCTTCAGATACATTCGGGATGTCGCGGGTGACGATTTCCGGGCCCAGCTTGGTTTCGCGGACCTCAATCATGTAGTCCACGATGTGCACGGATGTCAGCGTGTCATTCTCGACCAGTTTGCGGCTGATGATGATGGCGTCTTCAAAGTTGTACCCGGCCCAAGGCATAAATGCCACCACCAGGTTCTTGCCGAGCGCCAACTCACCACCGTCAATCGACATACCTTCAATCAGGATGTCGCCGGCACTCACTTTGTCACCGGTGCTGACGACCACTTTCTGGTTGATGGCAGTACCTTCGTTGCTGCGCACGAAGTGCAGCGGTTCGTAGACGACTTTGCCCGCTTTGTACTGCACCACCACTTCATCGCCATCGGCTTTCACGACTTCGCCGTCAGCTTCGGCAATGACCACCTGACCGGTGTTGCGGGCGGCATCGGTTTCCATGCCGGTACCCACGATGGGCGCCTCCGGCTTGGTAAGCGGCACGGCCTGGCGCTGCTGGTTACTACCCATCAGCGCGCGCATCACGGCGTCTTTTTCAATAAACGGAACCAGGCCGGCGCTAGAACCAATAATCTGGTTCTGCGCAGCATCGATGTGCGTCACATCGGCGCGGTCGGCTTCACCGGACTTCAGGTTTATGCGGGCACTGACGCGCTCGTCCAAAATCTTGCCAGTCTTGTCGAGTGCGATGCCGGCGCCGGCAATCACCGCCTGCTCTTCGGCAGCAGCGTCCAGATAGACAATCTCGTCGGTCACTTTACCGTTCTTGACCACGCGGTAAGGGGTCTCGATAAAGCCATATTCGTTTACGCGGGCAAAGTTAGCCAGGTTCAGCACCAGACCGACGTTGGCGCCTTCCGGCGTCTCTACGGCACAGATACGGCCATAGTGGGTCGCGTGGGCGTCACGGACTTCAAAGCCGGCGCGTTCGCGGCTCAAACCGCCAGGGCCCATGGAGGAAAGACGGCGTTTGTGCGCGAGCTCTGAAAGCGGGTTAATCTGGTCCATAAACTGGCTCAGCTGGCTGCTCGCAAAGAATTCACGCACGGCAGCCACCACTGGACGGGCGTTTATCAGCTGGCCAGGCTGCACCGTTTCGATTTCGGACATAGACATGCGGTCCTGCGTATTGCGCACCATGCGCAACAGACCGATACGGAACTGGCGCTGCACCAGCTCGCCGACCATCTTGATGCGGCGGTTAGCCAAGGAGTCTATGTCGTCACCCGGCTCCTGCGTCACGTTCATACGGATAAGCTCCGCAATGATAGCCACTAGATCTTCCAGCCGCATGATGCGGTTCTCGGCCGTGTTCGGCACATCCAGCCCCAGGCGCTTGTTCAGCTTGTACCGGCCGACGCGGCTGAAGTCAAAGCGCTTAAAGTTATAGAACATGTTCTCGAGCAGGCTGCGGGCATTGTCCACTGTCGCCAGGTCGCCGGGGCGTAGACGGCGATAGACTTCAATGAGCGCCTCGCTGTGCCCTTTGGTCGGGTCCTTTTCCAGTGTTGCTTCTAAGTAACTGGTCTTGTTGGTGTCAACGTCTTTAAATGCTTCTTTCATCTGCGCTTCGGTCATGCCGAGCGCGCGCAACAGCGTTGTGACCGGAATCTTGCGCTTGCGGTCAATTTTGACGTACAGCGCGCCGTTGGCAGCCGTCTCGAACTCCAGCCAGGCACCACGGCCCGGAATGACCTTGGCGCTGTACAGATTATGCGTGCCGTGCAGTTCGCTACTGTAAAACACACCGGCCGAGCGAATCAGCTGGCTCACCACCACGCGCTCCGCACCGTTGATGATGAACGTACCGCGCTTAGTCATCCACGGATAGTCACCCAGATAGATTTCCTGTTCTTTGACTTCGCCGGTCACTTTGTTGGTCAGCTCCACGGTGGCCTTCAGCGGCGCGTCGTAGCTAACGTTGTTCTCGCGGGCTTCGGCTTCGCTGAGCTTCGGCTCCTCGAAGTGATACTGTTTGAACTTTAGTGATAATTTGGTGTTGGTGTAGTCGTCGATTGGGCTGATTTCGGCGAGCAGTTCGCCCAGACCCTCATCGACGAGCCACTGGAATGATTTGTTTTGATGATCGACCAAGTTCGGCAGAGCCAGGTCGTTGCCGGTGTCCGTGAAATACACACGGGTACCGTTCTTCGGTGCGGTTGCTTTCGCTGTTGCCACGCAGATGTCCCCTGATTACGATTGATACCTATGTACGGCAAGCATCCTCTCCCGGTCGCGTCCTTGGCGCTCTAAACGCGCAAAAACGCCCCAAGACGTCTGATACCCACAGATGTTTGTTGAATTATTTTTTACGCCCGAAGCTACCTAAGCTGAGAGTTTTTTGAGCTGCAAGCGGTTGGCCACGCCAGCTAGTAAGCTCAACTTACACTACTTCTTGTGTACTATTCTACGCCGCAAAATGTCTAGCGTCAAGACCCCTAGTGACACAGGTAGCTGCCCTCGTGAGGGTTATCGCTGTCTATATTCTCTCCGGTTTCCAGCACAACGTTGCCGCTTCGGATATTACCATTGGCGCCCCAGTCGCCGGTAGGACCGCCGTTATAAGGAGGCCAGGTGAGATTCGGGTTATTGGTCAGCGGGCCACGATAGAACCATACGCCGTATTCACCGACACAGCCCCCCTCCAGATATGTACTGAACTTGTTGTTGAGGACTTTTATGTTTGTCATCTCATGTCCTCCCACCGGTGAAGATTCGCTTGGCGCACCTCCTCCTGGACTCCGGTCTTCGGCATACACCGTAAAACCACCGCCCGCGAAAAGGTTGTTAGATATCGTAAAATTGTCGACTGTCTTATCGGTTCCCCCATCGGCCGCAACCTTATAGCTGTTAAAGTCATTCCAAATAGCAATGGCGCTGTCCATGTCCCCGCCATCTACGTCGGTATCCCCGGCCCGGCGGTTCATATGGTACGTATTATGCGTAATAGTGCCATTCCAAGCCCCTTCTGTCTGGTAGCCATCGATGTGCCCGTTCGCGGCACCCTCGGTGAAGTCGTAGAAGTAGCTGTCTTGGATGATAAAATTGCTGCCCGCATCGGCGTTGGTGTCAAAGTAGCTCCCGCCGCCGTAACTCGTTCGTTGGTCCCACCACCAGCTGAATATGCCATCATTTACGTCATGGCATTTCACGTTTTTAGCTACGAGGCTGTACTGCAAAGTTGCGCCCTTGCTGCCGGAGTTAAATATGCAAGCGTGCGTAGCGTCTTGACCGTTGATTTCCACACGGTCAACCGTAGCACTAGCCCCATCGCCAATCTCTATAACACCCGTGCCGCCCGCGCCGGCGGCATTGCGGCTCACTACGCTATTCTTAATAGTTACATTTTGCGCTTCAACGTCAATGCCTCCACTAATGTTCTTGCAACTGACCACGGTGTCGGCCGTAGTAATGGTCAGGGAACTGCTATTTGTGAGGCCGCCAGGACACTGACTCATATCTACGCCGGTATTACTTGGGCCCGGCCAGCCGCACGTTTCTAGATTGTTCCACAGATAACTGCCACCGTTCGCACATTGAGCCGGGACCGTGACAGTGATACCGAATTTTACCGCATCGCTTCCTGAAGCAGTACTATCATGCACCGTGCTGGCACCGCTCGCCAATAGTCCGTTTTCAGGCTCTACGCTCGCCGTTGGGGTAGCTGCATGCGACGTTACCAGGAACCAGCCGCCAACACCCCCGAAAACTATAATGAAAATAACGAGTATCAGCCGGTTGGCGGACAGTTTACGAGTAAGAGCCTCGAGCCGTTTACCCATGTGCCGAACCTGTCTGCCGAATAGGGCCATAGTAGTTCCAGTGTAGCAGTTTCAACCCGTCGAACATAATTATGCGCGTGGTTATACTCTGCAAGCCTAGAGCTAACATGCCTTTGTGACGCATCTACAGGGCCTAGGACGGGTTCTGTGGCAAAAGCAGTCCGAATGACGGCTTATTTTTCGGCTTTTTGCGGAACTTTGATGTCGCTGATGACTTTATCGACCAGGCCGTATTTCAGCGCTTCGTCACTGGTCATCCAGCGGTCGCGCTCCATGTCTTCGTGGATACGCTCAAGCTTTTGGCCGGTGTTTTCGGCCATAATACTTTCCAGCAGCTTTTTAATGCGCAAAGACTCGCGCAAATCGATCTCCTGGTCGGTGACCTTGCCGCGGGTGCCACTGCTAGGCTGGTGAATCATCACCGTGCTGTTCGGCAGCAGGAAACGCTTGCCCTTGGCACCGCTGCTCAGCAGGAAGGCTGCGGCACTAGCTTGCACGCCGATACCGACGGTCTGCACATCGTTCGTCACATATTGCATGGTGTCGTAGATGGCCAAGGCGTCGTAGACGCTGCCGCCGGGGCTATTTATATACAGATAGATGTCTTTCTTGGGGTCTTCGGCCTGTAGGAACAACAGCTGCGCCACGACGATGTTGGCGCTGGCTTCGTTCACATCGGTACCCAGGAAAATAATGCGGTCTTTTAACAGCCGGGAATAAATGTCGTAGGCGCGCTCGTAGCGGCCTTCGCTCTCGACAACGGTTGGGATAAGTACGCTCATAACGCTTCGCTTATAAGGCAAACCTAACGGTTTTCCTTACCTAAGCAGGGCCAAAAAACACGGTTTTTGGCTCTGGCTGCTCCTTTCCCCCTCGCGGGATTCTATGTTTGTAACAACTCTATAATACACCTACTATTGGCACTCAGCAAGGCCGACTGCTAATCTGTCTCGGGCGCAAACATGCCCTCCACCTGCATGACCGCTTGGCCCAGCGTTCGCAGCCCATCCCATTTCGTCATAATCGGACGACAGATTTCCTTCTCTGCCACTTGTTCCGGCCGGCAAATCGTAACCTGGCCGGTGTACAGATAGTTGTAATCTATCTGCGCCCTCACCGTGCCTTCTATGTAGTACCGGAAGGTGCCGGTCCTGCAGTTCGGATCTACCGGTGGTTCCCAGTACGCTTCAGCCATCAGGCTGCCGCGTACTCCGTGAGGCGCTGCAGAGTCTTTTCGGTCAGCAGCTGACTGCCCAGTTCGCGGCGGTTTTCGGGTTTGCTGAGTTCCGCCTGCATTTGGGCGTCGTTGTATTGCTTTTTTAGAGCGGCGATGCGGGCGTCGAGTTCGGCATCAGACACATTCAGGCCTTCGGCCTCGGCGACTTCGCCCAGGGCCAGACCGGTCTTCACGCGGTTTTCAGCCGCCTCGCGCAGGCCCTCTTTATGCTGCTCAGCCGTTTTGCCTTCGCTATCCAGATGTTCCTGCCAGGTCTGGCCGCGGTAGACCAGATTGCGCTTTTCTTCCTCTTCCATGCGCTCAATCTCATCGTCCACGAGCGATGACGGTATGTCGGCCTTGGTCTGGGCGGCTAGTGCCGTCAGCAGTTCGTTCTCGAACGTGCGCTGTGCCTGGTTTTCGCGCTCGGTCTGCAGCTGCTTCTGAATGTCTGCCTGCAGTGCAGCGACTGTCTTGAACGGACCGACGGTGGCGGCAAAGGCGTCGTCCAGTGCGGGCAGCGCAATCTCGCGCACTGTCTTTACGGTGACCGCGAAGGTGACCTTTTTGCCCTGCAGCTCGGCAGCGCCGTAATCCTTGGGGAACGTGATGCCGAACGTCTTTTTGTCGCCCGGTTTTAGACCTATGAGTTCCGGCTCAAAGCCCGGTATAAACGCGTTGCTGCCGATAACGAGCGGGTAGTCGTTGCCGCTGCCGCCGCTGATGGGTTCCTGGGTCTTCGGGTCGGTGCCTTTAAAGTCGATAACGACCTCGTCGCCGTCTTTTGCAGCCCGTTTCACCTCTTTTTTCCCGGCATCACGGCGACGCAGGTCGGCGATAACAGCGGTCACATCTCTGTCCGTGACCGGATCGACTTTCTTGGTGACCTTGATTTTCGTATAGTCCGGCAGCGTAACTTTGCCGATGACGTCCACGGCAGCTTTGATTTCCAGCGCTGTAAACGGCACGAACTTCGTCACTTCCACCTCCGGTTGCGATACCGGGCGTACGTTTTCGGTCTGCACTGCTTCGACATACAAATCGTTGACCGCGTGGTTCAAGAATTCGCTTTGCAGCGTGGCCTGGTCGACGTTTTTCTCGATAAGCGCCTTGGGTGCGTGCCCCTTGCGGAAGCCAGCCAGATTGACGTTTTTGGCCAGGTCGCCGAGCACGTGGTCTTTCACGCGATCCAGAAACGCCTGGTCGGCCGTAACGGTCAGTTCGACCTTGGTAGGAGATAATTGGTTCTTCACACTTTGCATAAGGAGCTATTTTAACAGGTTACTTACAGATATGAAAGCACCGCGGCGCCAAACACCACGCACCACACCGCTTCCAGCCAGGCAAAACGCGGCGCGGCGAACCATTGAATGCGGTTATGTACTTTCCAGAGGACGTTGGGATGCTCCATATCAACGTCTTTGCCCGTTCGTTTGATGTGCAGATACCGCGGGAACCACAACACGTCGGGAAGTGTCGCCACAAACGCGGCAATGGCTGCCAACAGCCAGTGGCGAGGCTGGGCAAAGGCGAGCACAAGAACTAGCAGCACACACAAGCAGCCGCCACCAACAATTTGTATCAAAAAGAATTTCCTAGTTCTAATGCGGCTCAGGGCACTCGTTTTGGCGGTATCGGCTATGTCGAAGTGCGGGATGGCATCGCATACGAAATGGCTCAGGAACGCCATCGGCAACGCGAGCCACGGGTTCGCGACGCTCAGGCCTATTACCGCCCCTGTCAGTGCATGATTCGGCGCGGTCATTTGCCGTTTCGGTGGTCTTTTACCAGGCTAATGAGGCGCTCGATGCCGTGTGATTCCTCGGTACCGTCAGCCAGGTTACGAAGTTTGTACCGCTCTTCGGCCAGTTCCGTGTCGCCAATGAAAAGCGCGTAGCGTACACACTTTTTGACCGCCGTTTTGATCTGCTTGTCGACACTGCGACCGGTCACGTCTACCGCTACGTTCACCCCGGCGGCACGCAGTTGGCCGAGCGCCCGCTGTGCCCTTTCGTACGTACCGGTGCCTATCAGTACGACATATAGGTCGGTTTCCTGGCGCAGCTCGGGCAGCAGCTCGTGTGCCTCCAAAAAATTCTGCAGGGTTACGTCACCCATGCCAAAGCCTACGGTCGGCACCGGCTCCACACCAAACAAGCCGATCAGACCGTCGTAGCGGCCGCCGCCGAACATACTGCGGTTGTTTTCCGGGTCGGTATCGACCACTTCGAACACGATGTCGGTGTAGTAGTCGAAGCCGCGCATGAGCGTAATGTCGAACGTGTGGTTGGTCACGCCCGACTCATCGAGCAGGGTTATGAGCTGCCGCAATCGTAGTACCGATGGCCGGGTGGCAAAACCCTCCGGTAACTGCTCCAGCTTTTTCGTTTCGAGCAGTGCGAGCAATGTATCGAGTAGCCCGTTGTCACGCTGCGTGGGTGTGAGGATAGCGTCCGCCTGGGCCACGAAACTTTCGTGCGGCAGCTTTTTCTTGCGGTCTATGAGCCGGATGAGCGTTTCGGCCTGCGTCCGGTCAAGTCCCAGGTAGTCGCCGAACAGCTCGTCGGTCAGTTTGCGGCTGCTGAGCTGTATTTCATACATCTGGTGTTTCGCACCGTAACTTTTCAGTAGCTGGTCCGCAAGCACGATAATCTCGTGCTCAGCCTCTACGCCTTCTACGCCGAATATATCGACGTTCAGTTGCCAGAATTCACGCAGACGTCCGCGCTGCGTCCGTTCGTAGCGCCACAGGTTCGGTATAGAGTACCAGCGGACGGGGTAAGCCAGCTCCTGGCGGCGGCCCGCGACCATGCGGCTGACGGTCGGCGTCATTTCGGTCCGCACCGTGACGCTGCGACCGCCGCGATCAGTAAAGGTGTAGGTCTGCTCGTCGATGATTTCCTGGTTGCCCTTACTGAGAAATAAATCGGTCGGCTCCAGTACGGGCGCATCGTATTCTTCGTAGCCGAACCGTTCGGCTACTTCGCGCATTTTGCCGAACATGTATTTCTGCAGACGTTTATCTTCAGGGTAAAAATCCCGTGCGCCTTTATATGGTTGTGTCGAAAGTGTCATCTTGCGCCTCATTATACCCTAGCTCTGCAGCGAGTCCTGCCATAAAACCATGCTAGACCTCGGCCAAAGGACGCAGCCAGGCTTCAGACGAACCGTCAGACACCGTTCTAGCAGTATCGACTTATATAATCAATTATATAAGTCGAACTGGCGAACTTTAGATGGAGGCTTCCCAGTCGAACAGCACGTTGTCTTCGCGGTAGCCGCCGCGACCGGCACCGATGTGTTTGAAGTCTTCCACGAATTCGATTGATTTTATGTATTTCACCATTTTGTAGCCCAATTTGCGTTCACAGCGCAGGCGTAGGGGCGCGCCGTGTTCCAGGCTCAGCGGTTGCCAGTTCATTTCGTAGGCCAGGATGGTCTGCGCGTCCTTCATGTCGGACAGACGCAGCGCTTCGTAAAACGGTTTACCATCGGCATCGACGTCATAGGCGTGGAACACCACATATTTGACACGTTTGCTGGGCTTTGCTCGAGCGATGATTTCGCGCATGTGCACGCCGCCCCACTCACCAATGGCGCTCCAGCCCTGTATGCAAATGTGTTTGGTAATCTGCTCTTTTTTCGGCATGGCCTGCAGTTCGTCCAGGCTGATAGACAGTGGGTGCTCTACCAGGCCGCCGACTTCCAGCCGCCAGTCTTTGTAGCCACCGTCGCGCAAACGGTAAAATTCCTGCGTTTCGGGCGGATAGCCATTTATGCGGAAGAAGTCCGAAATATCTTTCTTTTTATACGTTTTGCGCGGCACCAGCCGGCCGAATACCCCATGTATTACCGGCTGTAATATACCGACCAATATTTTGCGCATGCGTACCCGGTGGTTGAGCGTAAAGTAGGTGGCGACTATGTTAAACACCAGTACGAACAAAAGCGCCGCACAAAACACGGTCAGCGCGGCACCGAAACTGACATGCGTGGTGCCGAAGGTAATGAGCCGGACGTTGCGGTAAAAATACACCAGCGCCACCAGGGTAACATGGATGATGATAAACACGCTGAACAGCACCATCCCAATGAAATGCAGGCTGCGCGCCACCTGCCGCCGGCCGCCGAACAACAACATGTAGCGCGGAAAACGGTTCATAAACGCCGGGCTCATGGCCAGCGCCGTAGTAATCATTAGCACCGGCAGCAGGAACGCCACGGCTGCGTACGTCAGTTGTTGCAGCGGGTCGTAGGGGTGAAAGGCCGACACCGGCGGCCGGTGAAAACTAAGGTAGGTCAGCAGGTCGTGCCAGGCAGCGGGAACAATGTTCCAGCTAGTGGGTACAAGTCGCCGCCAGGCACCGGTCGTAAACATGTAGCCCCAATACACCGCCCCGGTCGCCAGCCACAAAATGGCGGTGGCAAAATGCCAGTTGCGCGCCAAGCCAAATTCGTGGTGCCCGCCGCCCGGCAGCGTGTACACGTGGCTGGACACCTCCGCCTCGTCGTGCGCTGTCCATAGTTTGTTATCCGGCATGTTCTTTTTGCCAAACTTGAGCCAATAGTTGTCGCGGCGCGTGTGGTCGGTCCAGTACAACATGGGGTGGTCGGCCAAAATGTGCAGACCGCTGCGAATCAGCAACAGCACGCAAAACATGTTGAGAAAATGGGTGATGACGATGACCAGTGGCATAGTGTCCATTGCTCTTCAAGTTTACCGCGCGTTTGCGCCGGGCGCAATTCATATGATATATTATTCATATGTTAGCGATTCCACAGAAACACTATGCGGTGCTGGACGACTTTTTTCTGGCGCTTAGCAACCGGCAGCGGGTGCGCATATTGCAGTACTTGGGCGACGCCGGGCCAAGAAACGTCGGGGAAATCAGCGAAAAGCTGGGCATACAGCAGTCGGCCGTGTCGCACTGCATGCATCGCCTGCGGGCCTGCCATTTTGTAAACGTGGAGCAGCGCGGCAAAGAGCGCATTTATTCCATTAACCATGACACCGTCGAGCCGCTGCTAAGCCTCATCGACGAGCACGTGCGGAAATATTGCGCCCGGGACTGCACCCATTGGGACTAAGTAAAAGGAGGATTTATGGCTATTGTCAATGTTAAACTAACCGGCAAGAAAGAGCTTGCCAACGGCACCATGGAGTTTTTGCTGGAAAAACCGGCAGGTTTTGAATTCCGCGCCGGCCAGTTCTGCGACATCACTTTAATAGATCCAGCAGAGACCGACGACGAAGGCAACACGCGCGGTTTTTCGCTGGTAACGGCGCCGTACGAAGACTATTTGGCGGTCGCCACGCGTCTGCGCGACACGGCATTCAAACGTGTGCTGCGCGACTTGCCGGACGGTGCAGAGGTAAAGTTTGACGCGCCCTACGGCGACTTTACGCTGCACAAAAACGAGGCGAAACCGGCCGTGTTCATCATTGGCGGCATTGGCGTCACGCCCGTGCGCAGCATGATTGCCCAGGCCACCCACGACAAAACCAGTCACAAAATCACCCTTATCCACTCCAACAAAACGCCGGCGGACGCGCCGTTTCAGGACGACTTCCGTGCCTTTGCCGCGCAGAACCCCAACTTTACGTTTGTGCCGGTGGCTAGTGAAGACGCGCCGGACGACTGGGACGGCGAACGCGGTCGGGTTGATGCTGCGCTTGTCCGGAAGTACGTCACCGACTTTGGTGGCACCATTTTCTACCTCTCCGGCCCGCCCGGCATGGTCAAAGCCATGCGCAGCATGCTGGTCGACGAACTGCAGGCCGACGAAGACAACATCCGCACCGAAGAATTCGACGGCTACTAGGGATCTGCATGTGCCCACGAAAGTAAAAATCCGACTGTGAACAGTCGGATTTTTGCGTGGTGCCGCGGAAAGGACTTGAACCTTCACGCCGTGAGGCACTGGCTCCTAAAACCAGCGTGTCTACCAATTTCACCACCGCGGCACTCGTGACATTTTACGAAAAAAACAGAGAAAAAGCTACCGGGGGTGGGCGCTGTAAGCCAGGGCTTTTTTGTAGAGACGATGTTCTGGTTTGAGCCGGCCGAAGTTTGCGGCACGATTGGTTCGCAGCATGCGCTTCACCTGCCCCGTGGTCAGCAGGCGCAGCTCGGCAACTTCGGCTGGCTCCGGCCTGAGCAAGTACTCGCTGTGCACCGGCAGCGTCACACTAAACACGTACAAATGCGCCTGGCTTTGTTTGCCAAGCTTCGGGTACGTGCGGCTGCGGCTGTGTACGAACAGCGGTTGGAATGTCTTTTCGGGCAACAATATGCCGATTTCCTCGTGCGTTTCGCGCCGGGCTGCCTGCAGAGGTGTCTCGCCACTGTCTACACCGCCGCCTAAAGATATCTCGAGCATGCCCGGCGAAAAGACAATGTCATGCACCCGTTTTCCAACGACATATTTCTCATCTGTTGTTTTTGCTACAACATGTACGCCCCGATGCCACAGGCCACGGTCCGTCACCCAGGCCAGGGGCAACCGCAGACCGGCCGATTGGTTCCGGTGGTCGACCACATCGACCCATGCCGTGCGGGTCAAATACTCATAAAGCACGTCGCACCGCTGCCGGATGTGCGCGAACGTGCGTTCGGCTATCGGCAACAACGGCTGGATATTGTCTGTTTTGCGCGACGCATCCCAGAGCTTCTGTGGGACATCAGCCACATCCCATATGATGGCTTTGCGGGCATCGAAGTCGAACTTTTGTAGCGCTTCGTCATACACACTTTTGTGCATAAATACGATGACATCCGCTTCCGCCAGTCCGGCGCTCGTGGTCTGGACTTTAGGATCCATACGGAACGGCACGCCGTGCTTTCGGGCAACCGCCTGCGCGTACGGTTCGGCTGTCTTTACTACCGACAGACTGGCTGCGACACCGCTGGAGCTCACCGCGAAACGGTCATTTACCAGAGTTGCAAGGTAGGCCGCTGCCAGTCGACTGCGGTAGGCATTCCCCCGACAAACAAAATGCACACTATACGGTTTTTGTTTTAACATTTGCTTTTCATTCTAGGCCGTGCGGCGGTAAAAGACAAGTTGGGCGTCGCCATAAGTTTTATGGCTGATAATTTCCAATCCCGGTAGCTCACGTATCGGCTCACCGCCCGGCCAACTCAGCACGTAGAGGCCACCAGCGAGTCTGACGTGCGCCGTCAGGCGCTCCAGGACATCCGGCCGGATGTCATTGTATGGCGGGTCGGCCAGCACCACGTCGAACTGCTTATCCTGGTTGTTGCGCGACCAGCCGCTGCTGTTCTTGCGCCGCACGGTTATCGCCTCGTCCAAGCCCAGCGCCCGCACATTTGCGGCAATGGTTTTGACTGCCTCCGGATCGATGTCTATGGCCAGAACACTGTCCGCGCCGCGACTTATGGCCTCTATACTGCAGGCGCCCGAGCCGGCAAAGACGTCCAGCACGGTCAGGCCGGAAAGGTCGCCCAGCGCGTTAAATAGCGCACCGCGCACTTTGTCGCTCATGGGGTGCGTGCGGTGTGTCTTAGGGCTGTCGAAGGTGCGGCCGCCAAGCCGGCCGGCTATGACCCTCATCTGGCAGCATCCTGCAGTGCAGCGTACCATATGAGCGCCACGGTATTCACAATGGTCGGCATGAGCTCTTTGCGCACTGCTTTTGCCAGCTTCGGCGTCCAGCCCGATGTATAAAACCGCTGGTACATCTGCAGTGCATCGATGGCCCGAGCACGCTCCATGAACAGCTTTTTTACCCCGACTTTGCGCACGTACGCCTGCTCGGCGGCAGACGGCAGCGCCACACGGAGCCTCAGCGGCATAATAATAACGGCGATACCGATTTCAAACGCGATATGCGTTGCCAATAAGCCTTTATCACCCCACATTTGCCAGTTCCGACTCAACTGCTGAGGCAACGTGTCGCCCGGCATCAGCAGTTTTTCTTTGGGCGTCGTACGCGTCTCTATCCCTGCACCGCCGCGCAGCCGAATCAGCTCTTCCTCGTACGGATAGTGGTGCGCCGGTGTCAAACCATCCACCACCCCGTGCGCCAACCAGGCAGCCTCAAAGCCGGCACGCGTCTGGTTGCCAGCCTTTAGCGCCTTTACCAACTGCCGGTAATGGTGCGTAATATCTTCCAGAATCTGGATATCGTCTGGGTTCTCGGGGTTGTAGTAGTGCCACGGCTCGTCCTGCGCCGGCGTTTTACGCTTGATGGCATCGGGCCCGTCGGCACCCTCGAACCGCAAAATGTCTTTTCGGGTTGGGAACGCGCAGCCTGGCAACATTGCCTCCAGGTGTTTCCGGGCAACCCGGTCGATTTTTTGGTGCGCGCCGAACCACGCGTCGAAACGCTGGGTGTGTTTTAGAGTTGATCCTGAGTACATTCGTTTAGTTCAAATTGGTCACGGTGCGAAGACGCGCCACCCGTGCATATAACGCTTTGTATTTTAGCAGGTTTTCACCCTTCTCGATACATTCGACGGCAGATTTGCGGGCCGCGGCTATTAGCGCCACATCGGTCAGTTTGGCCACGCGGAGGTCCAGTGCGCCATGTTGCATTTGGCCGTAAATGGCGCCCGGACCGCGCAGCTCCAGGTCGTACTCGGCCAGTTTAAAGCCGTCGTTGCTGCTTTCCAGCGCCCTTAAACGCTTTGATGGTGCCTTGCTGTCGCTCATCATCAGATAGCAATACGCCTGGTGGCTGCCACGACCGACTCGGCCGCGCAACTGATGCAGCTGCGCCAAGCCGAATCGTTCGGCGTTCATAATCATCATGACGCTGGCGTTTGGCACATCCACACCCACCTCTATGACTGTTGTAGAAATTAGTACATCTAGTTCGTGACTGACAAACTGTTGCATGATGGCGTTTTTGTCGTCCGCCTTCATTTTTCCGTGCAGTAAACCAACACGATAATTTTTAAGCTCCTTTTTGCGGAACTGCTCATACACTTTTTCTGCCGCGTTGTCATCTTCGCCGGAAATCAGCGGCGTGACGACAAACATTTGGCGGCCGGCGTCCAGTTCTCCCCGCACATCGGCAAAAACCGGTTCGGTGCTGTTGGGCGACACAATTTCGGTCCGTACCGGCTGGCGGCCGGCGGGCTTGGCGTCCAAAATGGAAATATCTAGCTCGCCGTACAGCGTCAGTGCAAGCGACCGCGGAATGGGTGTTGCCGTCAGGCTCAGCAGGTGTGGCATGTGGCCGGCCTTCTTCATCAGCCCTTTGCGCTGCTCCACGCCAAACCGGTGCTGTTCGTCGATAATGACCAGTCCCAGCTTCGGCATGGCCACTTTGTCTTGAATGAGCGCGTTGGTACCCACCACAAACCGCGCGTTGCCAGCCGCAATCGCTTCGTGCGCTTTCTTTTTCTGCGCCGGCGTCAGGGCTCCGACCAACAGTGTCAGTTCGCCCGCCAGCCCCAACGGTTCCAGCAGTTTATATATGGTGTCGGCGTGCTGCCGCGCCAGCAGCTCCGTAGGTGCCATAAACGCCACCTGGTAGCCGCTCTGCATAGCCATCACTGCTGCCATGGTCGCCACCACCGTCTTGCCGCTGCCTACGTCACCCTCTACCAAACGGTTCATGGGGTGTTCCGCCTGCATGTCTTGGTAGATCTGCCAGACGGCTTTGCGCTGCGCGTCGGTGAGCGTGAACGGCAGGTGCCCCACGAACTCTTTCGCCAGTTTTTCATTGAACGGAATCGCCACGCTTTCGTCTGCTGCCAATTCCTGTTTGTTCAGCAGGCTTGCCAGGCTTAGCTCAAACGCTTCTTCAAAGCCCAACCGCCGTTTTGCCTCCGCCAGCTGCTCGCTACTTTCGGGAAAATGCATGGCGAACACGGCATGCGCGCGGCTCATCAGCTTCTGTTCCGTTATAATCCACGCCGGCAGCGTTTCGGGCAGCGTCAACATCAGGCTGCGGCAATTACCGACCACTTTGCGGATTTGTTTGCTCGTCAGCCCCTTGGTTTCGCGGTACACCGGCACGATTCGCGCCGTGTTTACGGTAAAATCGCTGACCAGTTCCGCGCTTGGGCTCGTCATTTGCATGTGCTGGTGGCTTAGTTCGAACAAGCCGCTGAAGTAATATTCGGCACCCACCTTGAGCCCGTTCGCCCGGTATGGCTGGTTAAACCACACAATCCGCATGCTGCCCGTATCATCACTAGCGACCGCTTCGGTTATATGCATACCGCGCCGTACATACCGGCCTTTGGCCTGTTTCACAACCGCCTTTATCGTCACTGGCCCAGGCTTAGTGTCACGTATGTCCACCACCTCGGAATAATCTTCATACCGCCGTGGCAAATAGTCGATAAGCTCACCCACCGTTTTCACGCCCAAAACCGCCAGCTTTTTCGCCAGCTCTTCCCCCACTCCTCTCACATCCGTCACCGGACTCTGCAAATCCATGTATATATCTTAGCCTAAATGTTCAAACTCGTTTGAAAACTTAGGTTAAGTGACAGAGTAGTGATCGGTTAGTGGTTTTATGCGTGGGGAGTGGGCGGTTTGCCATCGAGGGGATTATCGTAACCGATAAACTTCTCGCGACGTCCCGCACCACGTTCCCCGCACATTAGACGTGCTCGCTTGCTCACACGAGAGCAGGTACCTTGTCGTCTGGGTGAGCTGCTTTGTAGCGTCTGTAGTGCAACCACATCGCGCCAAAAAGCAACAACGCCCCAAGGACAAAGATCCCGATTCCCACGTAGAACGTGTCGAGCTGTCCTTGCTTCAGCCACGGCTCATTGGGATTGTCGTTCCTCAGCACGTTCAGCGATGCTACGGCTACCGCCAATCCAACGTACACCGTGGACAGGCCGAGGTAGAACGCGCCCCGAACTTCATCCAACTTGCCTGGCCGTGCTGCCAAAAAGGCCTGCACCGCACACACGCTGCCAGCTCCTGCCAGCAGTACCACCAAAACTATCCCGGGCATAGGACTATCCCTCCAGCTCATAACCAATCCTTTTGGTCAGGCTAAGCAACTTACCTTGATAGATAAGCTTGTTAGCCCCCAAAAGATATACACTGTCAATGTGCTTCGGAAGTTTTCACCTCAACGAAGTGTATACATATTAGCATAGGTACTATATTTTGTCAATATTTGCGGGCTTGGGCGTTTTGGCGGGATTTTTGGGCTAGGGTGTCGTCTATTTGTTTAAATTCTACCTCTGTTTTTTGGTATTGCATGGCTAGTACTAGAAGGCTATCTGCCAGTTTGGGGTTGTTCGGCAGTAACGGGCCGTGGAGGTAGGTGCCAATGGCGCTATGGGTGCGGGCACCTTCGGTCTTGTCGGTACCGTTGTTGCCAGCGCCCCGAGTAACAGTGCCGAGCGGTGCTTGGTTAGGCCCCAGCATAGTGCGGCCGCTGTGGTTTTCAAAGCCATACAGCATTCCGAAATCGGCCGTTTCTACCGCCGCGTTGCCCACGAGTCGCTTGTTGCCGCCGACTGTTTCCACATCAAAAACACCAATGCCCTGTATTTCTTTGCCTTCACGGGTTACGAACCGCTTGCCAAATAGCTGGTAAGTGCCGCAGACCATCAGCATCGGCACGCCTTTTGCTACTAGCGCATGCAACCTGTTGCTAATACGCAAGATGTCGTCCTGAATGGCTGCCTGCGCCGTGTCTTCGCCGCCGCCGCCAAGCACCAAGTCAGCTTGCCCGGGAAACTCATCGCCCACATGGTAATAATGTACGACCGGTTCTAGCCCATGCCACTCGGCACGCTTGATGAGCGTCAGCAGATTGCCGCGGTCACCGTAGGTATTCATGTCGTTCGGGTAGATGTGGACGATGTGAATTTGTTGGCTCATAGCGTTTTCCCTGCTTCCCGTTCCAGTATCGCGTGTAGCTTCAGCATGGCAGTGTAACTCGCAAATATCTCTTTGTCGCGCGGTAACAGCAACAGCATGCCCAGCGCCTTTTCCAGCTTCGGCTCCACAGCTCCGACCGGTACTTCATCGTACTGCAAACGTAGCGCCATATCGACTGCCCGCGTACCAGTGGTCAGCTCAACGGGCTGGCCCTGCAGACTGACGAAATCTATGTCCCACAGCCAGGACATGTCACGGCCATCGGCCAACGCGTCGTTTATGGCGATCATGGTCGCTACATCTGCCCGGGCGTAACTGGCCAGCGCCTGCCGGAAACTGGCAGGATTTTTTACTAAGTTCAACTGCAACTTCGAGCCGTCCTTAAGCGTAAATTCCTGCCCCCGACCAAAGGCCGGCCGCACCTTTTCCAGCTGTTCCACGAGGTAAACAGGACGGACCTGTTTGTCCAAGATTGACTGGGTAAGCGCGAGGGCGGCGGCGGCGTTCTGGAAGTTGTGCTGGCCGGTGACTTGCAGGGTTGCTTCACATTGTTCCGTGCCGATCCGGTACGTTGCCTTAGCATCTTTGAACGCCAGGAGTTCGACGTCTAGCAGTACGCGCGCAGCCTCCAGAGTCGGTTCCGGGCCACCGACCGCCACCAGTTCGTCGTCACGCGGGAAAAACTTGAGCAACCTGGGCGCAACGCCAAAATATGCCGTCGGCACACGCGCACCGGCCACCGCCTTGCTCAGGCGTTTGTCATCGGCGTTTGTGATAATCTTTTCGGTGGCGCTCAACATCGTCTCGCTAATCAGCCGGGCAACGGTGTCGACCTCCCCGAAGCGGTCAAGCTGGTCGCGACTGGCGTTCAGACCAAGCACGAACCGAGGTTTGACGACATCGGTGAACTGACGCGCATAGGCTTCATCCAGCTCGAACACGGCAATATCGAATGGTAAGGCGCCACCCGGTGTCGCTTGATGGGCGATAGAGCTGATAATGCCGCGCGTCAGATTACTACCCGTGGGATTCGTGAGCACCCGCCGGCCATTTGCACGCAACAGTTCGACGGCCATTTTAGTGGTGGTGGTTTTGCCGTTCGTACCAGTGATGATAACGACTCCATCTGGTAGCTGCTGCAACATAGCGGCCAGATAGCCGGGTACCAGTTTCTGCACGACCAAACCGGGCATGGCCTGGCCGCCGCTTTTGCCGCGTAGCTTTACTGCACCTGCGACCGATTTTCCGACCAGTGTACCAATTGCTTTTCGCATTATCCTTCGAGCTCGACGAGCGCCGAATCTTTAAACGCCTTGCCGCGGCGCAGCAGCAGACGGCCATTCTGGAAATCGCCCGCTTCGAAGTTTTCGCGCTGGATTTTCCGGCCGTTGACGCTTATGGCATTGTCTTTTATGAACCGGCGCGCTTCGGTGTTGCTACTGGCCAGCCCGCTCGCCACCAGTGCATCCACCACCGAACCCGTTGCCGGGCCGGACAGCGCCGGTATTTCCTGGCGGAGCGCGGTGAGCACGTCAGCAGCAGCGCCACCGACTGGATGAGCACCTACCAGTACGCTGGTCACTAACCGGGCCGTATGGGCCGCTTCCGGGCCATGTACCAGTTCGGTCACCTCTTTGGCAAGCCGTAGCTGAGCGACGCGCTTGCTGGGGGCTTCCCGGTGTTTGGCCATGACAGCATCTATTTCTGCCTTGTCGAGCAGTGTATATATCTTTAAGTAATCTTCCGCGCCCGCGTCGTCACCGTTGATCCAGAACTGATAGAACTGGGTCGGCGTAGTCTTGGCTGCATCAAGCCAGACGGCGCCGGCTTCAGATTTACCGAATTTCACACCTGTTGTCTTATTTACAACGAGCGGTGCAGTCCAAACATGCGCCTCATCACCGGTAATGCGACGGATAAGTTCCACGCCGGCGATACTATTGCCCCATTGGTCGGCACCCGCCAGCTGAAGTGTGGCCCCTTTTTCACGATGTAGGTGCAGAAAATCGTATCCCTGGATAAGCGCATAGCTGAACTCGGCATAGGATATACCCTCACCCTCATCGCTCAAGCGCGATTGTACGAACTCACGGCCCAACATCTGCCGCATCGGTACATGTTTGCCGATATCACGCAAAAACTCTAGATAGCCAATACCTTTGAACCAGTCATAGTTGTCGACTGTCTCGAAATCTACGCCGTTCAGCACCTGTTTGAATTGGGCAGCTAGGGCCTTTTTGTTGTGCTCCACCTGTTCGACCGACTTGAGGTCGCGCTCTTGTTTTTTGCCGTCCGGGTCACCGATGAGCCCGGTCGCACCGCCGACCAGCAAAATGGCTTTATGACCGTGGTCAGTAAAGCGCCGGACTAGCATCATAATAGCCAGATTACCCACCGTCATGCTGTCGGCGCTTGGGTCGACGCCTAAATAGAACGTAATCGGCTCACCATCGAGCGCGTTCAGGTCTTTATAGGTCGTTTGGTTTACAAAACCGCGCCAGGCAAGTTCTTCGGATAATTTCATAGTGTCAGTATAGCAAAGCTTCAGCCGGCACGATGCAGGGCCGGCCTTCAGGTTGCTAGAAAGCGCTTGTGTGCGCACAAAGTTTGCTATACTAAGGGACATAACTGTGAGAGAGCAACCACTAATATATGAGTGATTCCACTGGCCCGCGCCGCCGTAAAACATCGAAAAACACGTTCACGACCAAAAGCGGCAAGACTATTAAAGTCAACCGCTCCCTGGGTGATCGTGTAAAAGCTAGCAAAGAAGCGAAAGCCCAGCGCAAAGCGGCGTATCTAAGTACCCTGCCGAAAGAACGCTGGAAGCGGCTGCTGTACCGCCTGCACCCGAAGCGCCTGTATAAGTACTGGTTCAGTCGTGACGGGGCTATTATGGCGCTTAAGATTGCCGGCATCGGTGTGGTGGTCGTATTCCTGCTGATTGTCGGGCTGTTTGCCTATTTCCGCAAAGATTTGCCGAAGATTCAGGACATCAACGGCGGCAATGCCGGCGGAAGTATTGCGTACTATGACCGTACCGGCAAGACACTGTTATTCCAAGATTACGACACATTCAAACGCATCCCAGTCGAGAACCTAAAGGATATTTCGCCCTACATGTATCAGGCGACTATCGCTGTGGAGGACAAGGATTTTTACCACGAAGGGGCATTCAATGTCCGCGGCGTCACGCGTGCGGCCATAAACAACCTGAAGGGCGGCAGCACGCAAGGTGGCTCAACTATTACACAGCAGCTCGTCAAGATGAATGAAGGCTGGGCAAGTGAGCGTACCGTCGGCAATAAGGTGAAAGAGCTGATTCTGGCAGTAGAGCTCGAGCGAGAATACAGCAAAGACGACATACTGACAGCGTACCTGAATATCGCGCCGTACAGCGGTCTGGATTACGGTGTGGAGGCTGCCGCGCAGGACATGTTCGGTGTGCACGCTAAGGACCTGACACTGGAGCAATCGGCCATGTTGGCCGCCATACCGAAGTCTCCCGGTGCACTTTCGCCCTATGCAAGCCCTACTTATAACTCGTATGCGACTGCTGATCTGTTCAACAAGCAGGCGCTCTTGGACCGTCAGCATTATATTTTGGACCTGATGGCGGAACAGCATTATATTACCCAGAAACAGGCCGATGCGGCCAAGAAGGTCGACATCATAGCCCAGGTAAAGCCACGCCCGACCAACCATTACGCCGGCTTACAATACCCCTGGTTCTACCAGGCGGCCAGCAAGGAACTGCAGAAAATATTCCCGGCGTCGGTTATCAAAGCCGGTGGTTGGAAGGTCATTACGACTATGGATGTCGGTCTGCAGGACCTCGCGGACAAGGCCGTGTCGGACGGTGCCCGCCAGCTCCGCAACCAACACGCTGACAATGCCGCTTTCGTCGCCGAAGATAATGCTACCGGACAGGTGTTAGCTGTGGTGGGTGGCACAGATTTCGCTAACCAGCAGACCAACTTCGCGGTCACTGCCAAGATATCTCCCGGTTCAAGTATTAAGCCCTACAGCTATGCCGCGCTCATCAATGACAACAATAATGTCGGTGCTGGTAGCGTGCTCTATGACACCCAGGGGGCACTCCCCGGCTATCCGTGCACTAATAAGGCTCAACCTGCTGCGAACGGCAAGGGCGGCAACTGTCTGTGGGACGATACCCGGCATTACAGCGGCGCCGTAACACTCCGCTATGCACTGGGCAGCTCACTGAACGTGCCCGCCGTAAAGGCGTTTACCTCGACCGACCCTAAAGACACGTCAGCGCTGAGTGACCGTACCGCCTCCATCAATAACACTATGTCGACCGTTCGCGGCCTCATGGACGATTCTCACGGCTACGAATGTTACTACGATGGCACCGACCTGCTCGAAGCTACCACCGACGACGAGAAACAATGTGGTGCTGCTGCCGGTATCGGTGACGGTGCGTACTTGACGCTGGCCGATCATGTGAACGGGATTGCCAGTATCGCCCGCATGGGACAGGCCATACCGCAAACATTCATCCTAAAGGTAACGAATTCTTCCGGCAAAGTCCTGAAGCAGTTCCAACAGCCCAAACCTAAGCAAGTCATTAAGCCCGACGCCGCGTATATCGTCAGCGACATGGCAGCCGACGGTGGCGCATCGTACCTGGGCGGCAGTTGTAATAGCACCAATTGTTACGGCATGAAGTTCCACCGCTACAAAGGATGGCACAACGCCATTAAAACCGGCACCACCAACGACCAGACCGACGGCCTGATGATGAGTTGGAATAGTAAGTTCACCGCCGGTATATGGGTAGGAAACTACGATCGCAGTTCGTATATCGGGCAACCGGAGAACATGACTGATCCGATTATGAAAGAGTTCATGCAGGGTGCCATAGACTCGCTGGGCAACGTCAAACCGACCAACTGGACCGCTCCGAATGACCTCAAAACACTGCCTGCTTACCGCTCCGCGGTGCCGTTCCGAACCGAGTCTTCCCCGCCCTCGACCGACCTGTTCCCGTCGTGGTATGTCGGTAAAGTCACCACCGGGCCCGTACAGACCATAGACAAGGTGTCCGGCCTGGCCGCTACCAGTTGTACGCCTGCTGCTGCCAAACAGACCCTTGGCGGAGGTGGTTCTGCCAATGCGCTCAACGTCGATATCTATGCCGGCGGGCACCCCGACACGACCTCAAGCACCAAGAGCAGCACCAAGACCACTACCGCGACCGACAACGTACATAGCTGTAGCGATGCCCCGCCGAGTGTCACTATCACTGCAGTGAACGGCGTTTCGACTGGCAGCGGTGCTTCGCTCAGCTGTACGGTCGGCGTCCCCTGCGACATACGTGTGCACGTGGAACAAGGCACGCACGATCTTACCAGTAGTCAATATCCGAACTACCCAGGTACCATCACGCTCACTGTCGACGGTCAGCAGGTACAGCAAGGTGGCGTCAGTGCGAGCGGTGATCTAGACCTGACTTACACGCCACCAGCCGGTACGAGCGGTTCTGTAACCATCAACGTATCGGTAACGGACAGTGTTCTCTATGAAGGAAGTGACAGCACAAGCCTAACTGTCGTAAGTGCGACGACCAATAATCCTAACTCGAATGACCAGGACAACGGCCCACAGGCGTATCGGTGGCCAACCACTAGCGGTCCCGGACCAAAGGGTGTGACGACAGCCACGATTACCCGCCTCTCGAGCAAACATCGATAAACCTATTCGGTAGAAAAGTTACTTTTCCAGAAATTCGTTCAGCGCGGTCCGGACATCAGGCACCGCGTGAAGGAATGGCTGCTTTTTAGTGCTGCGGATACGGGGGCCTATCGCGACGTCGAAGCCGAGTTTCTGAGCTTCCGCCACCCGTTTTTCTATAAACGGCACATGCCGTACCTCACCGCTTAAGCCTACTTCACCAAATACGACGGCATTGCGCTTCAGTTGCAAGCCCTTGGCTGCAGAGCCGATTGCCATACAGAGCGCCAGGTCCGCCGCAGGGTCCTGCAGGCGCAAGCCACCCACGATATTGATATAAATATCCTGATCGGCCAAGTTCAACTTCGTACGGCGCTCCAACATGGCCACCAGTAAGTTCACGCGGTTCAGGTCGATGCCACTGGCTGCCCGCTTCGGGTAGCCGTACGCCGTCTTGTTCACGAGCGCCTGTACTTCCACCAGCACCGGCCGGGTGCCTTCCAGCGTCGCCAGTACCACCGAACCATCAGTCACTTGTCTCTCGGCTAGCAATGCCTGACTAGGATTAAGCACCGGCTTCAGCCCTTCGCCGTCCATCTCCATAATGGCCGCTTCACTTGTCGGGCCGAACCGGTTTTTCGTGGCACGAAGTACCTTAAAGCCACCGTAGGCTTCGCCCTCCAGCTGCAGTACCACATCCACAATATGTTCGAGAACTTTTGGACCGGCTATACTGCCCTCTTTTGTTACATGGCCGACTACGAACATAGCGGTATTACTTGCCTTAGCGGCCGCCACCAGGACAGCCGTACTATTGGTGATTTGGCTAACACTGCCCGGGGCGGCTGCCACAGCCTGTACGGTCATGGTCTGTATGCTGTCTACTACTACGAAATCATGGGTTCCGTCTGCGATGGTGGTTGCGATATCTTCCGCGATGTTAGTAGTTGCCAGCTTTAGTTTCGGACTTGTAACCCCCAAACGCTTGGCACGCATACCGATCTGATGCTCGGATTCCTCACCACTCACATAGAGTACGGTATATTCCTTGGCGATTTGCGCTGCCAGCTGGAGCAACAAGGTGCTTTTGCCAATACCGGGCTGTCCCGCTATAAGATTCATGCTCCCTGCTACTACGCCGCCCCCTAAGACCATGTCGACATCCGTAAAGCCGGTCGGCATACGCTCGTCACGTTCGGTCGCAGCGACCGTTACGTCCTGAGCTTTCAGCACCGTACCGGCACCGGCTTTCTTGTTGAGCCCGGTACCGACCACCGCTGTAATCTGCACCTCTTCCGTTATGGTGTTCCACTCGCCGCACTGTGCGCATCGCCCCTGCCACGAACTATATTGCGCACCACAATTACTACAGACATACTTCACCTGCTGTTTCGCCATACTCTCTATCTTAGTCCGGAAGCGACGAAGAGGAAAGCTCTTTCGTCAGTTCCTGCGCTTCCAGCACGATACTGTTACGCTGCGCGACAATGGTGTTGTATTGGTTAATCGCATCTTTGGTTGCCGCAAGTGATTCATTGTAGGTGTTCGCCGCCGTGTTATAACTGTCGACACCCTGGTTGTACGCGGCAATCTGGCCGCTGTCTTTTAACTGCTGCAGTTGCGCAGCCTGTGCGTCGAGCGCACTGCGTTGAGCGGTCAGCTCTGTCTTGTCACCATCAATCTGCCGCTTTAACGCCGCCAGCTGTGCATCATACGCAGCAATCTGAGCCTGGCGGCTCGTGAATTCATTCTGGTAGTTGGCGGTATATGTCGTGACGGCAGCTCTGTTCGTAAAATATCGCTTGTAATAGCGTTCGAGCGAGGCCGGCAGGTCTGCCACTTCAGTACCGAATACCGAGTGCATTTCGTTGACCACATCGTGCGGTTCCGATTTTTGATACGCCGCAATAGTGTCTTTTATGCGCTGGTCGGTCAGGTCATGCTTGTAATAATCCTCCAGCATGCCGTCCACCTTGCTCCGTTCACCGCTGCTTAAGCGGCGATACGCGGCGTGCAACATCTCGTGCGCGGCAGTTACCTGCTCCACTCCTGTCAGGCGCGGGTCATCGACGGCGTACACGTAAATACCCTTATCAGGGCTCAGATAGCACCCGAGCACGACTGTCTTTTCACTGCCGCTCGGACAATGGCTACTAAATGACGCGCCCGCAACCACCCGAGGGTGATTCACGTAAAACAGATGCTCCGCCTCCGGCGTCATAGTATCCTCAGCGGCCAGTTGAGATACAGTCGTAGGCGGTGTGTAGTCACGGAGCGCCACCCAGTCGGTAATCGCCTGCCACCGCCAGGCAGCCGCAGCCACGAGCACCAATAGCGCCAGCAGCGCTCCGAGCCGAATCCGCTTTGCATTCATGTCATATGTAGTGTAGCAGAAGCAGGCGTGGTCATTGTGCGTTTCGCGCAGACCTATTCGTTCGCCGTAGTGTACGTAAGCTGATCACGCTTGGTACCAACCCGGACGATATCGCCCTTTTGGTATTTTTGGTCTAGGAGCTCGACGGCCATCTGGTCTTCGATGGTGTCCTGAATGAGCCGCCGCATCGGGCGTACCCCGTTTTTAGCGTCGTAACCATGTTCCAGTAGATATTCTTTGGCGCCTTTGCTCAGCTCTACACCGATACCCTGCTTCTGTAGACGAGCCTTCAGCTCATCTATTTGCAGATCTATGATGCGGAAGATATCTTTCTTAGTCAGACCGCGGAATACCACAACCTTGTCGATACGGTTCAGCAGCTCCGGACGCATCTCTTTCTTTAGGCGGTCGAGTACGTTGTCTCTGTTGGCCTCGTGCATTGCATCGAGATCATCGAAATCTTTCGGCCGCTCGGTATGGAAACCGAAATTAGCTTCTTTTTGCAGGCGCTCGGCACCGATGTTCGACGTCATGATGACGATGGTGTTCGTGAAGTCTATACGACGGCCTTTGGCATCCGTCAGGTAGCCGTCCTCCAGAATCTGCAGCAGCATATTGAACACATCCGGGTGGGCTTTCTCTATTTCGTCGAACAGTACCAGGCTATACGGTTGGCGACGGATTTTGTCGGTCAGCTGACCGCCATCGTCGTAACCGACGTAGCCTGCTGGTGCGCCGACCAAGCGCGATACATTATGATGCTCACCGAACTCAGACATGTCTATCTTGACCAGTGCGTTTTCGCTGCCAAAGAATTCGCGGGCCAGAACCCGGGCCAGCTCGGTCTTACCAACGCCAGTCGGACCCAGAAATATGAATGAACCAATCGGCCGGTCAGTCGCGCCGATACCGCTGCGGTTGCGGCGGATAGCCTTACTCACAACCTCTACTGCCTCGTCCTGTCCGATAACATGCTTGCCGATGTTCTTCTCTAAAGCCAACAAGTATTTCGCTTCGCTCTTAATGACCTTGCCTACCGGTACACCGGTCATACGACTCACGACTTCGGCGATATCATCGCTCGTAACGTTGAGTCGCTTGTTCTGCTTGGTATCTTTGAGTTGCTTCTCGAGCTCTTCATTGATCTGGCTAGCTCGCTGTTTGGCCCGAGCCGCACGTTCGTAATCTTCGTTGTCGACCGCTTCGTCTATGCGGGCGTTGACCAGTTTCAGCTCTTTCTGTAGCTTACGGACTTCGGGGCTCGTCTTGCCCTTGGCAACACGTAAGTGTGCAGCGGTCTCGTCCAGCAGGTCGATGGCTTTATCGGGCATGAACCGGTCATTTATGTAGCGCTTGGCAAGGTTCACGGTATCCTCCAACACCTCGTCACCAATGGTCACGCCATGGAATTCTTCGTAATGCTTACGTAGCCCCTTTAAAATAGCCAGCGTCTCAGCCGGGTTGGTTTCGGGCACCTGGATGGGCTGGAAGCGGCGCTCCAGTGCAGCATCTTTTTCGATATGCTTGGTATATTCAGCCGTAGTCGTCGCACCGATAACTTGGATTTTGCCACGGGCTAGCGCCGGCTTCAAGATGTTGCCGGCATCCATGGCACCCTCGGCGGCGCCGGCACCGACAATCAGGTGCAACTCATCTATGAACGCAATGGTGCGCTTGTCGTCCTCCAGCTCTTGCATGACTTTCTTGAGCCGCTCCTCAAACTCACCGCGGTATTTGGTACCGGCGATCATACCGGCTAGGTCGAGCATAACGATGCGCTTATCGAGCAAACTGTCCGGCACGTCTTCGGCCACAATGCGCTGCGCCAAACCTTCGACGATAGCGGTCTTCCCTACACCCGGCTCGCCGATGAGTACCGGATTGTTCTTGGTACGGCGATTCAGGATGGTAATCATGCGCTTAATCTGATTGTCGCGCCCCACCACCGGGTCGAGCTTGCCGGACCTCGCTTGCAGCGTTAGGTCGCTCCCGAATTGGTCCAGCAGACCTTTTTTGCCACCCTTGCGACTGCTGCTGCGCGGCGCCGTACCCACCGTGCCGTCGTCATAGTGCTGGCGGTTCAGGAAGTTTTCCAGCTCGGCCGTCAGCCGGTCGATATCCACGCCCATATCGCGTAGCAATATCGTTGCCCGGGCGTTCTTTTGTGTCAGTATGCTATACAGAATGTGCTCGGTACCACAGAAATCTTGATTATAATCTTGCGCCACGTCATAAGCCATTTTGAGCGTCAACTTGGCCGTCTCACTATAGCCCTTCGCACCCATGTTTATAACGAGTGTTTTGGGTGTCAGGTTCAGTGCCACGCGGGCGCGTTCCAGCGTAACGCCCGCACCTTCGAGTAGTTTGGCGCCCATGCTCGAGTCCTGTGCAAGCAGACCCAGCAGCAGGTGTTCGGTGCCCACGTAGGCATTGCCCAGGCCGCGGGCAATCGTGCCGGCGTGCGCTAGGCTCTGGCGAGCGTTATCAGTCAGAAAATTGGAAAATTCTTGGTAGTCGGGAGTTGGGTTTGTAGAGTCCATATTGTTCCCTCATTTCTAGCGAACTCTTAAAATAAATCGCTACCCTCTATTTTACGCCAATTAGCACTCGCGTCAATAGACTGCCAATTTTCCCTATCTAGTGGTTGTACATCATGAAATAAAGCCGGATTTACTCCGACTTTATTTCATTACACTTACCAGGAAAGAGCAGCCCGACAAAATGTACCATTTTGCCGGCGCGATGAGAGAACCTATCTCGGTTCTTTCATTATTTATTCGCCGTGTTCTTCGATGGCTTCGAGTAGTGAGCTCTCCAGCTGCTCTTTCTTCTTCAGTTTGGGCTGTTTTGGTAGTTCGACGGTCTCGACGGTACCTTCGACTTCCGGTGCTTTTTCAGCTTCGATGTCGAGTTCGTATTCGACAAGCTTAGAAGCCAGGCGCACATTCTGACCGCCGCGGCCAATGGCGATGCTCAACTGGTCTTCCGGCACAATTACCTTGGCGCGCTTGTTGGCTTCATCCACCTGCACACGGGTGACCTTGGTCGGGCTCAGCGCCTCAGCGATGTAGTCGGCGATACCTTCCTTCCAGACGATGATATCGATCTTTTCCTGCTCGCCAATCTCGTTCACGACCGCGTTCACCCGAGTGCCATGGCCACCCACGAACGTACCTACCGGATCTACACCAGGTACCGTGCTAGCCACGGCAACTTTGGAACGCACACCGGCTTCACGGGCAATATTCTTGATTTCTACAGCACCGCTTTCCATTTCCGGCACCTCGGCACGGAACAGGAATTCCAGGAACTGCGTGTTGCCACGGCTCAGCACCAGCTGCGGACCGCGCGGACCGCGCTCGACGTCCTTCAGGTAGGCCTTAATGCGCTGACCGGGGTAGTACCGCTCGCCCTGAATCTGCTCGCTCTTGGGCATAATCCCCTGAGCTTTACCAAGCTCCAGGCGCACAATCATACCTTCCACACGACTCACCATAGCGTTTACCACGGTGCCGATTTTGTCTTCAAACTCGGCCAGCACAATCTCGCGCTCGGCTTCGCGCAGACGCTGCAGTATGACCTGCTTGGCAGTCTGGGCGGCTACGCGGCCAAAAGCGTGCACTTCTTCGTGCAGTTCTACGAAGTCGCCGATTTTGGCGTCTTTTTTGAGCTTCTTGGCGTCCGCGACGCTTATCTCGTAGTCTTCGTCACCCACCTTTTCGACGACTTCTTTGCTGACATACGCATCCACTTCACCGGTGTTCAGGTTCATGGTTACGCGCACTTCCTGTTCACGGTCGCCGTAGTCGCGGCGGTAGGCTGCGGCCAAAGCCTGCTCCACCACTTCTTTTACAGTGTCTTCCGGCAGGTTTTTTTCCTCGGCAATCGCCTGTATGGCTACTGCCAGCTGTTTAAAATCCATATCCATATTTTGTTTCCTTTCTTCTCTAAAACGTCTCTCTGATACGAAAAAAGCCGACCACTGCGGCCGACCTAACAAACATAAGTATACGGCCCCAACCTCTAAAAGTCAATCGTACTGTTTCGCTGTTTCCAGCTCATCGGCATGAATACACATTCATGGACAGTAATTAGGGAGAATTGTGACGGGCAAACCGGAAAGGGCATGCAGCTGATAGCCACAATGTTTTTCCGGCTTGCCCAGATGTCCTACTGGTAGTCCGGGTCCTTGCAGAGCGTGTAGCCGATGGACTCGACCTTGCTCCTGATGGTCATCACGGACTGCACGCCGAGGTCACGGACATCGAGCAGATCCATGTATGAAAGCCCGACAAGATCGCCAAGGGTATGCACTCCTTTGCGCTTGAGACCGTTGTAGACCCGCGTCGAGAAGCCGAGGCGCTCGATGGGCGTGCCGAGCGGCATGGAAGCGTTCGCCTCCTGCAGCTGGGGGCTGGTCAGCTCGGTCAAGTGCTTGCGAGCGGCAGCGATGCCTTCGGCGTAGCCCTGGGCGCGACCGGCCTCGAACCCCTGCCGATACAAGCTGTTGATAGCGGCCTGAACATCCGGCGTAACCGTCTGGTCCTCCGTCATATCTTCTCCCTAGGTTGTGAGTACGTACTTTTCCGCACTCGGTGCAACTTGTTCGGAGTCGAAAAATCTCTCACGAAAAGTATGGTTTGTATATTAGCATAATAATATCATTTTGTCAATATCGCGGGAGTGGTTGTAAGGTGTTAGACTTGTAGGATATGAAATCAGTTGCTCGGCTTTTTGGACAATTTCAACCTAAACAGTATGATGTGGTGTTTGACATCGACGAAGATGCTATGAGGTTTAGTGGCACCGTGGCTATTCAGGGCAAGAAAGTGGGGAGGCCAAGCCAGCGGATTACGCTGCACCAGCACGAGCTGAAGGTTACCAGTGCCAAAATCGTCAAACATGACAAAAAGGGTGACCAGGAGCTGACGGTCAAACGCGTTAACAACCACAAGAGCTTCAACGAAGTGCGGCTGCACACCGAAGAAATGGTGTATCCGGGTGAATACACGCTGGAACTGGCCTTTGAAGCCAAGATTACCGACGGTATGACGGGTATTTACCCCTGTTATTTTAAGGATGGCAAGACTGACAAACAGCTTGTCATGACCCAATTCGAGAGCCACCACGCGCGCGAGGCGTTTCCCTGCATCGACGAGCCGGAAGCCAAAGCGGTGTTTAACCTGACACTCAAGACTCATACCGGGATTACCGCGCTTGCCAACACACCCGTAAAAGCACAAAAAACCGAGGGCAAAAGACTGGCAACCACCTTTGAACCGACACCTAAAATGTCCAGCTACCTGCTCGCCTTCGTCATTGGCGACTTGCAAAGCAAGTCAGACAAGACCAAACGCGGCACCGATGTAAATGTATGGGCCACCGTGGCGCAACCGGCCGATAGCTTGGACTTCGCACTCGATGTCGCCAAACGCTCCATAGAGTTTTTTGAAGATTACTTCGACGTCGCATATCCATTGCCCAAAGCCGACCACGTCGCCTGCCCCGACTTCAGTGCTGGCGCCATGGAAAACTGGGGGCTCATAACCTACC
>Ga0164242_10000113_pt1 | contig 96116 bp, 82 predicted proteins | sample OricomgcompostMG_FD_108783 | JGI IMG/M metagenome (GOLD analysis project Ga0164242, IMG submission 108783) | Miracle-Growth compost microbial communities from Emeryville, California, USA - Original compost - Miracle growth compost (MG) ...
CCTTTCGCCATCAGAGTTTGCGGCGAAACATCGAGCAACAGCGGATGCTCCTGCCGTTATCCAGGAGCTGGTTTAAAGGGACTTTGCTAGAAGCCCGTTGGTCCTATTGAAGGGGGCAGGTCATTAGTCCGTCAGGCGGTTTGGGTATGCAGTTTGCGTCCTTCAGATGGAGTAAAAAATAGATGGACACTGAATTTGCCGAATTCCCCGTCTACTTCTATGACTACACCGAAATAGAGACATTTTGCCTGGCCCGAAGGGAGCAACTGACTCAGGAAAACATAGGCTTAATTCTGGGAATCTTGCGTGGAGGCGGCATACCCGCGCTGATGTTATCCCAGATGCTGGGCGTTCCTGTGGACTTCGTGCACTACGATCGCCGGGAAGCAAGGGCTGAAATAAGAAATGAAAAAGTGTTCGATCTGATTGATTCCTGCATCAGGGAAAGAAAGAAAATCTTGCTGGTGGAGGATATCGCCGGCGTTGGATACACGTTGACTAATTGCCGCGACTATTTACGCACTCTGGTCAGGGACGAGTCTCTGATTAAAACACTGGCGTTGGTGCGCCACGAAAATAGCCGGACCCAAACCGATTACTGCAAGGGCTTCTCCGCCGTCCGTGCAATTCTGCCATGGGAACGGTATGTGACCGGCCGCGTGTGCCTGGACGAATTCAAAAGGGTGGGTGAGGCATTGATAGACGATCAACGTTATAAAAAGACATTGGCCATCAACGATCCCTCTCTTCCCTTGAGCCTGAAGAATGAATGGAAGATTGACCACCATCTGGAGTACGATGGCGACGATCGCTCGACCATGAATATCGTCAAAACCATTGGCCCCGAGGAAATTTATTGCAACAACGAATCCCTGGCCAGCTTGATATTCAATAAATTTCCATTCGCCATACTCTACAAAACAATCAACTACAAACGATATAGAATAATCCCGCTCGACTAGTCATCGAGCCTGAAACCACTCAATTATCACTTCGCGCCAGGGGCGCAAATCAGCAGACGACCGGAATTGCCAGGCAAAGCTGAGCGAACCGGAGGCAAGCCTCGCGAGAGCCACCGAAAAAGCGCACCTCACCCAATCGGCTCTCACGCGGAACATTCAGTCGCTGGAGGACGAGTTTCGAAGCTGCACAATTGGGCGCATCATCAGGGCGCAAACCCGTGGAGCACACATGAACCTGGCCACCCCGTCGGGCAAGCCGGAGCACGGGCTCTGGCAACGCGCGAGCGCGCGCCCGCGCCGTACCGTGGTGCTGTGCTTCGCGACGGTATTCAGCGTCACGCTGGTCCTTGCTGGACGCGCCTGCGCGAAGCCGCGGATATCGCAGAGCGCCTGCGCGCCGCCATCGAGCACACGGTTTGCGTTCCGCGTGAGGTAACCCGCAAGGACTCCCCGCGCGCTCCGGAAATCCGCTTCACTGTCTCGATTGGCGTGGCCGAACGCTTGGCAGACCGGTGCGCCGACCTCGACGCCCTGATCCGGACAGCCGACCAGCGTCTCTATGCCGCCAAGGAAAGCGGCAGAAATCGCGTCGTATCGGGCGATCCGATTTCGGGAAGCGGCGAGACGGACCCGCTCGGCGGCATGCGCTGAATTCCGCGACCGCGCTACGCAGCGGCGAATAGAGCAGATTGATTTACCGCAGCGATATGGGGTGGCCGGTCAGCAATGGGACGACACGTCCGGCCTTCAAGTGACCGCCGATCATGAACGGCGGCAACTCGGCGATGGCCTGGCCGAGCCAAACCTGAACTATTCGTTTTCTTCGAAGGAGTGAAGAGGCCTTTCCTGGCGGGCCTTTGCCCGCAAACCTACGCCAAAACCTACGCTGAATTCCCTCGCGACTCCTTGGCATATTAGCGTCGACTTACCCCTGAATGCCCGAACACGTCACTGAAGAAGCGGGTGACAAACTTGACCATGATAGTGAGCGTGGAGGCCTTGCGGCATAAATAGTTCTTGGTCTACGAAACGGCCTGTCTCACGGAGCTCAGGCACCAGGTGGTTATGGCACCATGCCGGCCATGGCTGCTCAGCGTCCACCATGATAAAGCTCGATAGCCGCTGTCACGAATACGGTGGCATTTCGCTCAACTCTTCCCCGGCACGATGTACACACCGATTCGATCTGCTAGGTCAAGCACCGCATCGTAAGCATCGGGGTCCTCGAGGAGGCTGCGCGATTCTCCCTCAGCCCGAAGCGCACCATCGGGAATACGGTCGCCGAATAAAACCACCGCACGTGCAGAGTCGTCCTGTCGAGATACCCAGGACAAGCCCTGCGCCTGTGGGCACTTGCCGTGAAACGCCTTGGCCCACTCCCGGGTAGCGGGGTATTGGTCCTTTTCGGTGTCGATCAATTGCTTGCGCGTCACGCCAAGCTTATGCAAAGGCACGCTGGCAAGATCGACAAGTTGCAGTTGCTGTTCGACCCGGACGGAGGAGTGCACCTGGCGGACAAATTTCTCCTTGTCAAAGGTCTTGAATCCCGCCGTGTACGGTACATCGTGAAAGACCGTTTCCATCAGGGCGCACTCCATCGTCGCGCCGCCGTAGAGCGTCGGAATGGGCTTGCCGTTGTCGTCCTGTATCGGACTGAAACGGGCATTGCCGCTCACACCGGGATTGAACTGGTTGGCCAGATACTTGTCCTGATGCACCCGATGCAGGACAGCACCCTTTTTGAGCGCCGTGAGCGTCACGTGAAGCGTCTGCGGTGGAACAGGCGTCGTGGATGACACCTCGTCGGCATGCGGCGGTGCCGATGGACTGGCCGTCCTCGTGAGCCGTCTAGCCATGTGCAACGTCCTGGATCTCGTCCACGGCGGCCCGGACAACGCGTTCGGGTTCCGCCGCCAGCAGATCCTGAGGTCTCTTGCCCCCCAGATAACCATTGTCCGACTGGAACCAGTAAGCCATACCCCAACCGTCCTTGTGCCCCGCAAAAACCTCGATGACCTTGGCCAGGGCCTTCAGTGGCCTGAAGCCGATATCCCGGTCCAGCCCATAGGCGGGAAAATAATCGATGCCGCCATGGTTGATGGCGAAGATCGCCCCCTGTTTTTTCCACTTGTTCGGCTGTGCGCTCGGGTTGCGGGTGCTCAGATCCGCCAACTGCGCAATGTGGGCTGCCGTCAGCCAGTCGCCGCTTTCCAGTACGGCCTTACGCGCGCGTACCTGCATCGCGGCTTCCTTGAGCAGCCTGGGCGGCGGGGGTGCGGGCGGCATCAGGATTTCCACCAGACGCTCCAGCGACTCGCGGTCGTGCCGTTCCAGCAGGACCTCCAGCATGGAGGACGTCACATTGGTGATATTTTCGGCCAGTGTTTCAAAAATCTTCGGCTTGACGTGGTCGAACGCCACGACCAGCACGCGGTCGGCATGCGACTTTCCAAGCCGGGCCAGAATTTCCTTCGGGGTCCCAGCAAGCGTCGACACATCCGGATGGTTGGCAACGGTGCTCATGGAAAGTCTCCCTTTTGGATATAAAGGTTATTGAATTATATCATATCCTTGATAACCAATAATGAGGCCTATCTCGCGTCGGCTGCGACAAGACGACTTGGCCAAGGACGCCACTTAGCCAGCATTCTTCAATTGATTTGCCGCCCTCGTTTGTTTGGGTGTGTGCCCGAGGAGTCTGTCGGTAGCGCCCGACGCGCACGGGCGCCCTCCGCAATACGGGCCGGATCAAAACTCGCCGGAGCCCACGGGCAAAGCGTCTCGTCAAGGAATACGTTCCAAATCAAAACGCAACGGCCAGCAAGCTCGATCAGGTCGAACTTGTCGTCACCCGCCACGATCGACCAACGCGAGTTGGAATGCCCAAGGTCCGAGGGCCAACCGGCGGGAACATGCTCGCGCAAGACAGAGAATGCGCGATCATGGAACGGCTCGCGGTCCAAACAAGAGTGCTTGAAGCCGTTGGCGAAGTCGCGGCAGATTCGCAGCTCGATGTTTCCTCTGAACAACGCGTTCAGCCGTTCCGTCTCGAGCCCCGAGTCTTTGAGCCAATCCCGCAGATGGAAGCAGGCGACGAAAAACGCAATCAGGAAATCTAGTTGCTCTGCCGACGATCGGCCGGTGTCGATCGCGCAAATCCTCTCGTGCCAGCGAAGCATGCGCCGGTATTGCCCGTGCCAACCCTCCGCTTCCTGCAACGTCAAGAGCAATCCCATGGCCTACCTGCGCATCGGCTGAAAATTAAAACGCCCATACGGCACCTTCCCAAGGTTAAACCACTTTCCGCTCATCGCTTCTTTCGCGGTGTAGACGGGAGGCTGTGAAAGCCATTTCGCAAAAATCTGCCCTGCAAGGCAAAATCCAGACTGTCTGGGGAAATATGGGTCATTCACCATGAAGTTCAATCGCTTTTCTTTGTGCTTCTTTGATGTGCTGGGATTTGAAATGCGTTTTTCCGATCTCGGTCTACACGGCGTGCTTCAAAAATATGTCGCCCTGATCGACCTTGTAAACGCCAGGAACGAGCACATGCGCCGCGTGTTTGGAGAGATGGGATTTTCTGAAAGCGCCTACTGGACATCCGACCATGACGCTTTCATCTTTTCACATCTTTACGGCGCTTACGCAAGCGACTCGCTGCTTGTGTGGACACACACAGATTTTCCGGCGGCGCGATACCCTGCCGCCCTCAACTTGACACTGGCCGAACGTCAAAGGCGCGCATCTGAGCCTGGCAACGGCTGGCAGTATTACCCCATCCCCTGCGACAACCTTCTCGACGTTTGCAACGAGATGATTTGCCATAGCCTGGAAATAGGTCTGCCGTTGCGCGGGGCACTCGCGCTGGGCGAAGCGGTCTTGCACATAGAACATGGGGTTTACCTCGGACAGCCGCTTATCGATGCCGCTCGTATGGAGCACTCGCAACGAATCATCGGCGCGTCATTCACCTGTTCGTTTATGAATCAGGTCGTCCCGAAAAGATATCTTGTGCCGTTCAACACTCACCTCAAAGATGTTCGCGACGGTCTATTCCAAGGGAACGTTCTGGATTGGCCCAGACACTGGCGGACGACGAGGAAAACCGATGCCCGCGAAGTTATTCGGGCGCTAAACACGCTTCCTTCAGCAACGGACTACTACGACAATACACTTCGCATGATCGACGCCTCTGATGCTCAGGCCGGTATGTTTGACGGGCCAGAGGAAACGCGCATTTGCAGCGTCTACCCGCAGTTTTCTGCGCCGGGACTATCGCTTCGCGCTCGTGCTGTGAGGCGAACTCCTGTCAACAAGCGCGAGCAATAGATGGGCAATGCCGACGATCCCAGCGAGGATTGCCATGACGCTATTCCGCCACAGTAATCGCACGTCGCTGCATCAAACCGCGCCCCCTTCGCCGACTTATAGCAGGATCTGTAGGGTAAGCGTACCTCACACACTCTAGATTGCTCGGCAGCGACGGCTGCCGTTTACGAATGCGCCCAGCACTCCCGCTACCGGAACAGCGGCACTGATTCCGCTGAGCGTATCGGCTGCTATCGAATATAGCTGCTCTGGTGCACCAAAACTCAGCAATCCGCCTCAGGTAATTCCAAGCCCTGCAGGGCAAGGCTGGCTCCCTCCCTGATATCCATGGACGTATCGGTCAGCAGCCGGGTGCACTCAGCCTGTATGAGATCAGATGGAAGGAACTTCGCGTCGAGAACGGGCAAAGCCGAGTACCGTACACGAGCGTCGCTGCTGCTGAGTAAGCGCACAACTTGCATCGCCTCCTCCCCCACGTACAAGCTCCGGGACACCGCGGCACGCAAGATCGCAGGTTCCAGGCTGCCGTTTTGGACGCCCTCCAGCATTCTCGTGCGCAATGGCTGGGACGTGACTGCTGCCGTTAGTACAGGCTCTTGCGCTACGGTTCGCACATCCGGCCGATCGTCGGCCAGCAGCTCCAGAAGAAAGGCATGATCGCCCGCGAACGCTTGGACCAGTATCTTCGCCAGTTCCTCGCGTGGGCTATGGGGGACAACGCCGCCCGTCTTGGGATAAGGACTCTCCTTGGTTTTCCATTGATCGAAAGAGACCCGCCACTCCTCAGCCAGCGCGACGTTCAATGGGATCTTCGCGGCCAGTTCGGCCGCCGCCCTGGCGACTTCCGCCGATGGCCCCTCCAACCCTTTGCGAACAGCCTCAAGGTGGCGAGTACCAAATGGAGGGGTTAGACGCGAGTACAAATAACGACAACCTGAGGTGCTGTCCCCACGGCAAAGGCGATCGAGGAGCAATTTCTGACCGGACCCATTAGGCAACTCGCTGGCCAGCGAAGCAGAAAGGCCCAGCGACTCTCCCTGCCCGCCAATAAGGAGACGCTCGATCGCACTGGGGTATTCCGACTGCTCGCGCATGCCATACAGCAGCCGTGCGGCAATGAGCGCAAAGAAATAGCTCTTCCCCAAGATCAGATCCTCCAGCTCCGCCATGAATTCCACACCGACCAGGGGCTGATCGAAATCGGACACCACGTCGACATGCGGTAGAGCAAATAGCGCAAATCTGTCGTACTTTTCGTCGGCGAGAACCTGCTTCTTCATCGCCCGAGCTTGCCGAACCAGACTGGCGTGATCTAGACCCGCTGCCCGGGCAACTGCGTGAATCACCATGCGCTTAAATGTGCTTGCCGAAGCAGGCGTTGAGATATGCATGGTTTCCCGCATCGGCAAGTCCCAGTACGAGGTAGCGGTTAGCAATGCACCCAGTTCCAAGCTACGACACACATTGTCGTAGTCGTTACCATCGTCCACTACTGAGGGATCGTCGACCAATTCTATGAGATGGAGCTGTTCGCGCTTCCAGTCGGCGTGCGACGATATGAGCGAGCCAATACCCAGCGACCACTTCTCGTCCAAAGACGTGGTCGGTGCTACGCCTGCCCGCTCGAACAGACCTCGCAGCTCCTCGAACGTAGCCATACTCAGCTTTTCCGCGTCTCCAATAAAACCATTAAGTGCCCGCAACGCCTCTGGCTCGGGGCTGCTGGTAAAGATTCGGCGCGCCGCACCGATGACTAGGTGCTGCCGCACCTCCCTTCCGGTGGAGCGCAGGTGTGGCCACCCAGCAAGAAACGAATCCGTTGGCTTCGTATAGTCCAAGCTGCGCAGGGCGTCGGTAAGCGCGGATATCGCGAGATCCTGATCGGGGCTAACGCATCGGCAGGCCCAAGCCACCAGCCGTATCCAAGGGTCGGCACAGTTCAATCGCACCAGCGCCGCTTGCCGGGTCACGTTCCAGTGGTCTCGGGATACCAGGCAAAGCGCTTCTCCGGCGGCATAGCGAACACGCGACGCAGTGTTTTCTGCAGCCGTCCAGCAGCACTGTGCAAAGTCGGCCAATGCGTCAGTGGTAATCGAAACTCCCGCCTGAACTACCAGTTCCACCGCATCATCGAGTCCATTACCAGCATTCGTGTCTCCGCGCTCCGCGAGTTCGGCCCACACTTGCAGAATCAGCGACGCCAGGCCAAGGTGACTCGCGAAGGACAAGGCTTCCTTCCACTCCGACGTTCGTATCGCACGTTCGATCACGTCGCGCTGCGAAACGGGATCGCACTTAGACATATACCTCCCGGCCGCAAACTCTCCAAAGGTCTTGTGAACGAAGGTAATTGCCTCCTGGGTAAGAGTGCGTACCCGTTCGACCACACCCAGACACTCCCAGTACTCCAGGCATTCTCGAACCTTTGTCTCGCTAACCAGCGAAGGCTGTCCCGTCTCCTCACTCCACCATCGCGCGCATCGCGACAGGGTTTGATCTGCTGCCTCGTTGCCATGGGATAAAAAGCACCATCCGAGCAACTCCAGAAACCTGCCTCGTTCCGGCTCGCTAGGCGGCCTCGCCGCAAGCCGGGGCGGCGGGTGGTCCTCCAGCAGCTGGAACAATTGCCGGTACAGGGACGCCTTGCCGTGACCAAGATAGATGCCCTTAGCCGACAAGGCGGCCAGCAGAGTGATCATGAAAGGACTACGTGATGCGGTACCCTTGATGCTCTGCGCGCGCAGTTGGTCCTTGGCAAGCGCGACTGCCCGAGACCGTACGGTTTCGTCAGCAAACGGGATGGCTTGAAGCACCTGCAGGACCGCTTGCTCGGCCGCCGTATCACTTAGGGGTTGTAGTTCGTAGTGCCGCCACCCGGCCAACTCACCCGGGCGGTAACCGATAGGACGACTAGTGACCACAATACGCGTGCTTGGATGCGCCACGGAAAAGGCATGCAAAGCCGCCGTCACGAGTGGTTGCTGGCTCCCACACTCGTCCAGCGCATCGCACAACACTACCGCACCTTCCAGTGAGACGAACGACGTCCGGATGCCAGACGCACTCAGCGCCACTTCCAGTAGGCTGTCTTCAAAACGGCGCCCCTCCCGCGTGACGAGAGCGACCACCTGAGGCAGTCGCACCAGTAATGTCAGCAATCCATCAGCGGAATAGTCTAGGGCTAGCTTTTTGAGTAGCGTTGACTTCCCGATGCCGGGGCCACCTACCACGACGCATTTCTTGACGAAACGGCCGATGGTCTGTGAATGGAAAGATTGCTCAGCGTGCCGTCGGCCATGGCCGTACTCATGGTAGCGACGAAGCGCCTTGTCTAGCGCCTCCTGCTCGATCGGCCCCGCGTCCATCACGTAAGCATCAAGTCCCAACCAGCAGGCTTCAAACGGAACTGCGCCATGCACACCGACCAGGGTCATATTGGCATGGGTGCAGTGCAGCCACTCGCGGGTAGCTGCGAGCAGTTGCACACGAGTGCAGATATCGCTCGTTTTAAGCGCTACGCGTGCGAGTGACAAATCCCGATAGATGTCCTCCCCTGTCGCCCGTCCCCGCCGGCGAATCAAGCTCCGCCCATAATCAACAAGCACTAGCCATGCCGACTGCGGATCATCGACTATGCGACTAAGACGTTCAGCAGCCGTGGCTTCGGCTTCGCGGTTTCCGTCCACTGCGCTAACCACGACGATGCGCAGATGCCGACAAACTAAACTTGCGTCCAAGGACGCCGCCGACAAACGCGCCGCCCAGTCCTGACCGATCTCGCGCAGCCCATCGGATCGCCCGGTGCCCAACCGCGCGATGTCCTCGGCCAGAGTCTCCCGGATCGTACCGCTACTGTTCGGGCACACCGCAAGAACGCCCGCGTCGATTCTGCCTGCGGAAACCGCTTGGGCCAGTGCCAACAGGGCGTCCCACAGATCGCCGCCGCGTTGCAGCCCGCGTTTGACCTGCAGTTCCACCTGTTTGTCGCCCTTGCCCACAAAGCGAATATCATCTCCGGGGCCACCGGTCTCGGCGTCTAGCTGCAGTGGCGTGTCGTCCAGTACACCCTCTAGCCACCCGATGGGCCGCTCAGCGAGTAGATGGGCCATCACGATCGCGCTTACGCGCGCCTGGAAGTCCAACCCCCGCTCCGCAGCACTGCCCCCTGCCGCACGTTTGGCGACTTTCTCACTGCCCATCACATCGTCTCCACAAGCGGCCTGGCCGCAGGACGTCAAAGCCTACATCATCACGGCTCCAGCCCTCCGGCGGCAATCGACAGCAGTACTCTCGTAACAGGCTGTTGCTGAGGCTACTTCGCAACGGATCGTCGCGCAGCCACCCATGCACGAGATGATCAAAAAAGCGCTTGAACTCCGACGCCAACCTGAAGCGTGACGCGATTTAGTTGAGTTGGTCCACGCCGAAACGCGCCGCGATCAGATCGCACTTCGGGGACCAGTGGTGTCGCGGCGATGCGCGAAAGGTTGTTGATTCCCGGCGTAGGTTTCTGAGGAAAAACGCACATGGCGTAGGTTTTCTAGCTCTGGGGAAAAAACCTACGCCAGCACCGTCAATTCAAATATAGAAACAGGAACGAAGACCCATCACCCACACACTCAGAGTTGAGCAACAAATCTCTTTTAATTCAATTGACTACAAACCACGAGCGAATCGAACTCGCTGTTCACACGGCTCGATATCACCCGCTTTTCATTCGTTCATTATTTTTAGAAACGTGGCGAACATCCGTACCATCAGATCCGTCTACGCCAGAAAACTCCTGACATATCAACCGATTACGACACAACGCTCGACTCCCCCTGTCCCAGGCTAAAACTATTACTATTCGTTCTCTTCGAAGTAGTGCCCGAACTTGACCTGCTTGGTGCGGATATAGCGTTCGTTTTCCTCGCGCATCGGGATCGCCAGCGCGACCCGCTCGATCACGGGGATGCCATGCTTCGAGAGCGTGTCGAACTTCTTCGGATTGTTGCTCATCAGCCGCACCGACGTGACTTTCAGGAGGCGCAGGATCGCCGCAGCCGAATCGTATTCGCGCGCGTCGTCGGGCAAACCGAGGTCGAGATTCGCCTCGACGGTGTCGCGGCCCTGCTGTTGCAACTGGTAGGCGCGAATCTTGTTCGACAGACCGATGCCGCGGCCCTCGTGGCCGCGCAGGTACAGCAGCACGCCGCGCCCCTCGGCCGCGATGTAGCGCAACGCGAGATCGAGCTGCTCGCCGCAGTCGCAGCGGTACGAGCCGAACACGTCGCCGGTCAGGCATTCGGAATGCAGGCGCGCGAGCACCGGCTCGCCGCTCCCCACGTCGCCCATCACGAGCGCGACGTGCTCGGCGCCGCCGTCCTTGACCCGATAGACATAGGACTCGAACGTGCCATAACGGGTGGGCAACGTGGCGGCTGCGTCGAGCGCGACGCATTCGTTGGCGTTATCGCTGTCCGCGCAGGACGGCTCTTGAGGCGTAGGCATAATCTGGAACAAATGACTGGCAAGAACCGGCCAACGGCCGGATTGAAGTTTGGAACCGGAGTGTACCGCCATTTGGGCCGTCCCGCCCCGCTGCCCCCTGACGCTGCGTGCCGTCGCGCGCATATCCGGACGCCGCGCGCGCGCCCATCCGCCTATACTGGTATGGCTTTCATGGCTTACCGATATGGCTTACCGAGCTGGCACGAACGGCGCGCACCGCGCTCGTGCCGCACCACGCAATGTCCGAAACGACAAGAAGGACGAACAGGAGTCGCCCTATGACGAGCGTTGCCCAAGTACTCAAATCCAAGCCGGAACAGGGGGTCCATACGATCGCCGCAAGCGATTCCGTGTTCAACGCCATCCGCCTGATGGCCGACAAGCAGATCGGCGCGCTGGTGGTCACCGACGGCGACGCGATCGTCGGCATCGTCACCGAGCGCGACTATGCGCGCAAGGTCGTGCTGATGGACCGTTCGTCCAAAACGACCGCCGTGCGCGACATCATGAGCCCGCACGTGCGTTTCGTGCAGCTCGACCAGACCACCTACGACTGCATGGCGCTCATGACCGAGCGGCGCATGCGCCACCTCCCCGTCATGGAAGACGGCAGGCTCGTGGGCATGGTGTCGATCGGCGACCTCGTGAAGGAGATCATCGCCGAGCAGCAGTTCACGATCTCGCAGCTCGAGCACTACATCACGGGCGGCCCGGGCACTTGACGGCTCACGGCGCGCGAGGCGGGCTTCCCCGCGTTGTGGCTGTCGGGGCGCTGCCGCGCGTCGGTGCGCGTTCAGCAAAAAAAGCCCAATCCCGGGCGGGTTGGGCGAAGCCACCTTGCGGCGGCGGAGGTTCCACGTATGAGAATCGCGCGAGCCCTTGCGCATCGGCGAGCCGGCCAGGCGGGCGGCGCCCGTCGGGCCGTTGCGATCGAGGGTGGGGCACGCGGGAGGCGCACCCTGGCGGGCTGCCTGAATCGGCTCCGGCAAGCTCGCTTGCGCGTTGCGCCGGAGCGTCGAAATCAGTTACCGAAATAAGTCGACTGCGAAGGCGCCATGCGCGGCGCCGGCTGGCCCGATTGCATCGTGCCCATGGGCGCGCCGCCATAACCGGTCGTGTCGGCGGCCGGCAATTGCGTCTGGGCCATGCCTTCTTGTTGAGAAACGCGCGCTTCGGCGGCCTGGATGTCGTTCGGATAGGTGGCGTCGTCCGCGGTTGCCGGGTTGTAGCCGGCCTGTTCGAGCTGGATCAGTTCCTGACGGACTTCGGCGCGGGTCTTCGGTGCGTTGGTCTGGTCTTGCGCGAACGACAGCGCCGGGGCGGCAACGAGCGCCGCCACGACGGCGGCCTGAATCAGGGTACGGGTCTTCATGATTACTTACCTCCATCGCTTGTTGTGCGCTGGCTTGCGACGCCTGCTGCGAGCCAACGGTTTCAAGTTTATTGAGCCAGGAGATAAGGGCAAATACCTATTTATCAAAAATACAGTTTCGTTCATGGCAACAATGCAATAAGCGCCAAACCGGCCTCAGGCGCGGCCCATCAGCAGCTTGCGCGGGCCGCTGACGAAGGGGCTGCCTGCCTCGTAGAAACGCAGCAGTCGATGGGTTTCGCGCGACAGGCCGATGCGCGTCGTCACGCCCACGGCCCGCACCGGCTCCGGCTGCCCCGCTGCCTGCGCCGCCGGGTCGAGACGCCCGATCCATAACCCTTGCCCGCTGCAAAGATCGACGCCATCGAACGATGGGCCGATGCCGTATGCCTGGGTGAGTCGCCCCGGTCCGCGCGCGAGGTCGCGTAGCGGTGCGCCGCGACGCCGCTGCGCCATCGCCGCCAGTCCTTCGAGCGGCTCCACGGCGCGAAACAGAATGCCTGCCCCCACCTCCTCCGCCTCGCTCGACATGTTGAGCATGTAGGCGCTGCCGTAAGTGAGCCGCACATAGGCATGGCCGCGCGCGAGGAACATCGACGCATTCCACGCCCGCCGCCCGATGAACGCGTGGTTCGTGGAGTCGCCGGGCGGATAGGCTTCCACTTCGACGAGGCGCCCCGCGATGCGCGCGCCCTCTGCGCCTTCGCCGGGATCGCGCACCAGATACTTGCCGACCATGAAACGCGCGAGTTCGGCGGTATCGATGGGCAGTTCCTCGCGGCGCAGCGCGACGATGGGGGGCGTCGCGGGTGCGTCGATGCCAGGCGTGGGGTCGTTGCTGACGAGTTTGCTAACCGCGGTCGGCATGTAGCGGCGCTCCGTGTGGACATTGTCGATGGCAGCCGATCAATCGCGGGCCACGCGCGCGTTGTTCCGGCTCACCGCGCAAAGCGGTTGGCAGCGGCGCAGTCACGGCCTTTCGGGGACCGGGCGAGTGTAGCGCCGCCGCCCATCGCGCGCACGGCCCGCTTGCGCGCGCCGCATCAGGGCTACGCGCGCTGGCCCGTTGCGCTACCATCGTCGGCATGGGCGCGCGCCTTGCGGCCGCGCGATGTCGAACGCCATTCCGGAGCCGCCACGATGGACGAAACCCGCGCAACCCAGTTCCTCAACGAAGTCCGCAAGCCGCTTCTCACGCTGCACAAGGCGATCCTCGATCACGAGCGCGCCGAATACGAGCGCGAGTTCGGACCGACGACGCCCGCCGCCTTCCTGCAGGTGCTGATCAACGGCACGGAATTTCGCTGGCTCATGCCGCTCTCGACGGTGATCGCGAACGTCGACGAAACGCTCGACGCCAAGGACGCGAAATCCGAAGACCGTGTGGGCGCCGCCGAAGGCGTGGCCGGGCTCTTTGCGGGCGAGGAATCGGTGGAGTTTTTCGAGCGCTATCAGGCGCTCCTGCAAAAGAGTCCCGAAGTGCTGCACCAGCATGGCGTGGTCGCGAAGCTGCTCAACGGGATCAAGAACTGAGCGGACGATAAAGGCGGCAACGCGCGCCCGCGCGTCACGCTTCGCGCGCCGGTTTGCGCCGCGCGGACGCGCCGTTTCCCCCATTGGCATCGCTTGCAGGGTGCCCGCCCGGCCCGGCCTTCGCGGCGTTCAGGCGCCGCCAGAGCGTCGTCTTGCTGATGCCGAGTTGCGCGCACACGCGGTCGCGGTCGCCGCCGTGGGCTTCGAGCGCCGCGCGAATCTCGTCGGCTTGCGCCGTCAGGCTGCGTTCGCGCAAGGTGAGCGGCTGATCGGCCCCACCTGCGGCATCGTCCTGTAACGCTTCGGCTGCGCTCATGCGCGCCGCGCCGCCGCGCGGCTCGAACAGCTCCGGCGCGATCGCGTGCAGCACCTCGGGCGTAAGCACGTCCACATCCGAATCGGCGAACTCCACCACCATCCGCTCCACCACGTTCTGCAGCTCGCGCACGTTGCCGGGCCACGCATGCCGCACCAGCGCTTCGCCCACGGGCGCGAGCGCGCGCGCCGCGTCGTCCTGGGTGCGAATGCGCAGCGCCACGCGCGGCTCGCGGCGCGCCGACTGCAACAGCAGTTCGGCGGCGAGCGGCTCGATGTCGGCGCCGCGCTCGCGCAGCGGCGGAATCGCCAGATTCAGAATGTTCAGCCGATAAAACAGGTCCGCGCGGAATTCGCCCGAGTCGATCTGCTCGGTGAGCGCACGGTGCGTGGCCGCCACCACGCGCACGTCCACGCGCGTGGGCTCGGTCGCGCCAAGGCGCACCACCTCGCGCTCCTGCAGCACGCGCAAGAGACGGCTTTGCAGCGGCAACGGCATCTCGCCGATTTCGTCGAGAAAGAGCGTGCCGCGGTGCGCCGCCTCGATCAGCCCGACCTTGCCGCCGCGCCGCGCGCCCGTGAACGCGCCTTCCTCGTAGCCGAACAGCTCGCTCTCGAGCAGCGCCTCGGGAAACGCGCCGCAGTTGATCGCCACGAACGGGAAATCGCGCCGCGCGCTCTCGCGGTGGAGGCCCTGCGCGATCATCTCCTTGCCGGTGCCGCTTTCGCCGCGAATCAGCACAGTGGCGTCCGAGCGCGCGTAGCGCTGCGCGAGCTGGCGCACGCGGGCGATGCCCGGGGTCGCGCCGCTCAGGTCGGTGAGCCGGTAGCGCGCCACGAACTGCTGCGTGCGCTGGCGCGAGCGCAAGGTGCGGTCGAGCCGCTCCACCGCGCGCGACTCCTGAAACGTGAGCACGGCGCCCGAGGTCACGCCGTTGTCGACGAGCGGCCCGCGATGCACGACATAGCTCACGCCGCGCACGGTTTCGAGCGATTCGCCGTCGACATCGGGCAGCGTGAAGGCGATGTCGGGCGCGAGGTCTTCGAGCAGCCGCCCGGCGGCCGCCGTGGGGTCGATGTCGAGCACGGCGGCGAGACGCTGGTTGATCGCCTCGACACGCCCGTTCGCATCGAGCGCCACCACGCCGTCGCGCAGATGCTGGAGCACGCTATCGAGGCGCTGGCGCCGCTGCGTTTCGCGCCGCGTGGCCTGCACGACTTCGAGCGCGTTGTCGAAAGCCGCGCGCACCGAGGAGCGCGAGTAGACGAAGAATGGCACGAGCCCGAGCCGCGCCGCGAGATCGTTCACATGACCCGGCCCCACGACCGCGCCCACGCCCCGGTCGCGCAGGTCCAGCACGCAGGCCTCGGCGTCCTGCACGGTGCGGTACGAGGCGAACACCACGTCGAGACCGTAGGCGCTCGCGAAACGCCGCACTTCGGAGGGCGTCTCGCCATAGGTCACGAGCGCGACGAGATCCGCCTCGCGGCGCGCGCGCGCGAGCGCCTGCATCACGTCGAAGCCCGTGGGCTGCACGAGCACCACCGGCAGGTCGATGCGCGCCTTCAGCCAGGTGCCGTTCGAGCCCGCCGCCACGACCACGTCGGGGCGCTGGCCGGGACTCGCGGCGGCGATTTCGGCCGCGGCCTCCTCGAAGCCGCGCGGCACCACGCGCAGATCGGCAAGGCCGTCGTATTCGCCGGCGATGTCGCGAAACAGGTCGCGCAGCCGGCTGATGCCCATGGCCCAGACGCGCGGGCGAAATTCGGAGGCGGGGGAAAAGCGGTTCATGAGACGTCGGTCCGTCGTTTCATCGGCATTTCATTATCGCGCCTTAATTTCAAATTTGAAATCTCAATTTCATACGGGAAATCGGGGCGGGAAGCATGTCGAAACCTATCCAACGCAAAATCAAAGCATTAGCGGCCAGGTGCCGCGCTGGCACGGTATCTGCAGTATCAGCGCCATTCCCTCGGAGACTCGCATCTATGAACACGAAATCCCCCGCAAGCGCCGGCGCGAAATTCCGCGCGGCTGTCGCCACCGAACAACCGCTGCAGGTCGTGGGCGCCATCACCGCCTATGCCGCCAAGCTCGCCGAGCAAACCGGCTTCAAGGCCGTATACCTCTCGGGCGGCGGCGTGGCCGCGAACTCGCTGGGCGTGCCGGACCTCGGCATCAGCACCATGGACGACGTGCTGATCGACGCGCGCCGCATCACCGACGCCGTCGACATCCCGCTGATGGTCGACATCGACACGGGCTGGGGCGGCGCCTTCAACATCGCCCGCACGATCAAGTCGTTCATCAAGGCGGGCGTCGCGGCCGTGCACCTCGAAGACCAGGTGGGCCAGAAGCGCTGCGGCCATCGCCCGGGCAAGGAAGTGGTCGCGACCGACGAGATGGTGGACCGCGTAAAGGCCGCCGTGGACGCGCGCACCGACGAGAGCTTCGTCATCATGGCGCGCACCGACGCCGCCGCCGTGGAAGGCATCGACGCGGCCATCGAGCGCGCGGTCGCCTACGTGGAAGCGGGCGCCGACATGATCTTCCCCGAAGCCATGAAGACGCTCGACGACTACCGCCGCTTCCGCGCCGCGGTGAAGGTGCCGATCCTCGCCAACCTCACGGAATTCGGCTCGACGCCGTTTTTCACGACCGAAGAACTGAAGAGCGCCAACGTGGACATCGCGCTCTATTGCTGCGGCGCGTACCGCGCGATGAACGCGGCGGCGCTGAACTTCTACGAGACGGTCAAGCGCGACGGCACCCAGAAAGCCGCCGTCTCGACAATGCAAACGCGCGAGGATCTCTACAAGTACCTCGGCTATCACGCGTACGAAGACAAGCTCGACGCGCTCTTCGCCGCGAAGAAATAACGCGCTTCACATCCACTGCCAAATTAGAGAGAGGAAGGACGACACCATGAGCGAAACCGACAACACCACGCAAACCGCAGGCGGCTTCAAGCCGAAGAAGTCCGTCGCGCTGTCCGGCGTGGCGGCGGGCAACACCGCGCTGTGCACGGTGGGCCGCACCGGCAACGACCTGCACTACCGCGGCTACGACATTCTCGACCTCGCCACCGCATGCGAATTCGAAGAAGTCGCCTACCTGCTCGTGCACGGCAAGCTGCCGAACACCGCCGAGCTCGCGGCCTACAAGACCAAGCTCAAGGCGCTGCGCGGCCTGCCCGCGAACGTGAAGGCGGCGCTCGAATGGGTGCCCGCTTCGGCGCACCCGATGGACGTGATGCGTACCGGCGTGTCGGTGCTCGGCACGGTGCTGCCCGAGAAGGACGACCACAACCTGCCGGGCGCGCGCGACATCGCGGACCGCCTGATGGCTTCGCTCGGCTCGATGCTGCTGTACTGGTACCACTACTCGCACAATGGCAAGCGCATCGAAGTGGAAACCGACGACGACTCGATCGGCGGCCACTTCCTGCATCTGCTGCATGGCCGCGAGCCGTCGAAGTCGTGGGTCGACGCGATGCACGTTTCGCTGAACCTCTACGCGGAGCACGAGTTCAACGCTTCGACCTTCACGGGCCGCGTGATCGCCGGCACGGGCTCGGACATCTACTCGGCCATCACCGGCGCGATCGGCGCGCTGCGCGGTCCGAAGCACGGCGGCGCCAACGAAGTGGCGTTCGAGATCCAGTCGCGCTATGAAACGCCGGACCAGGCGGAAGCCGACATCCGCCGCCGCGTGGAAGCGAAGGAAGTCGTGATCGGCTTCGGCCACCCGGTCTACACGATCTCGGACCCGCGCAACAAGGTCATCAAGGAAGTCGCGAAGAAGCTCTCGAAGGAGCAGTCGAACCTGAAGCTGTTCGACATCGCCGAGCGCCTCGAATCGACGATGTGGGAAATCAAGAAGATGTTCCCGAACCTCGACTGGTTCAGCGCGGTTTCGTATCACATGATGGGCGTGCCGACGGCCATGTTCACGCCGCTCTTCGTGATCTCGCGCACGGCCGGCTGGAGCGCGCACATCATCGAGCAGCGCATCGACAACAAGATCATCCGCCCGAGCGCCAACTACACGGGTCCGGAGAATCTGAAGTTCGCGCCGATCGGCAAGCGCTGATTCAGCGCTGTTTGCCTCATCGTTAGCCATTTGGCTAATGGGAACCGGAGGCGGCGCGTCATACAGTGACGACATCGCCTGTCGACCAGAGTTAGCGCTTTAGCGCTTACTCTGGTCCCATCCCAAGCCCCGCTTACAACCTCATTGGTCCCCACAGCCGTGAATACCGCCTACCGCAAGCCCCTCCCCGGCACCCGGCTCGATTACTTCGACGCGCGCGAAGCCGTCGAGGCCATCCAGCCCGGCGCCTGGAACACGTTGCCCTACACTTCGCGCGTGCTCGCCGAAAACCTCGTGCGCCGCTGCGACCCGGCCACGCTCACCGCCTCGCTCGAACAGCTCATCGAGCGCAAGCGCGACCTCGACTTCCCGTGGTTCCCGGCGCGCGTCGTGTGCCACGACATCCTCGGGCAAACCGCGCTCGTCGACCTCGCCGGCCTGCGCGACGCCATCGCGGACCAGGGCGGCGACCCGGCCCAGGTGAATCCGGTCGTGCCGGTGCAGTTGATCGTCGACCATTCGCTCGCCGTGGAATGCGGCGGCTTCGATCCGGACGCGTTCAGGAAGAACCGCGCGATCGAAGACCGGCGGAACGTTGACCGCTTCGACTTCATCAACTGGACGAAGAAAGCGTTCAAGAACGTGGACGTGATTCCGCCGGGCAACGGCATCATGCACCAGATCAATCTGGAGAAGATGTCGCCCGTGATCCAGGCGCGCGACGGCGTGGCGTTCCCCGACACCTGCGTGGGCACGGACAGTCACACCCCGCACGTGGACGCGCTCGGCGTGATCGCCGTGGGCGTGGGCGGCCTCGAAGCCGAGAACGTCATGCTCGGCCGCGCCTCGTGGATGCGCCTGCCCGACATCGTCGGCGTGGAGCTCACCGGCAAGCGCCAGCCCGGCATCACGGCCACCGACATCGTGCTCGCCCTCACCGAGTTCCTGCGCAAGGAAAAGGTCGTGGGCGCGTATCTGGAATTCCGTGGCGAAGGCGCGTCGAGCCTCACATTGGGGGACCGCGCGACCATCTCGAACATGGCGCCCGAATACGGCGCCACGGCCGCAATGTTCTTCATCGACAATCAAACGCTCGACTATCTGCGCCTCACCGGCCGCGAGGAAGAGCAGGTCAAGCTCGTCGAGACCTATGCGAAGACCGGCGGCCTCTGGGCCGACACGCTGGCCAACGCGCAATACGAACGCACGCTGACGTTCGACCTGTCGAGCGTCGTGCGCAACATGGCGGGCCCGTCGAACCCGCACAAGCGCCTGCCGACTTCGGCGCTGGCCGAGCGCGGCATCGCGGGCAAGTGGGAGGAAACGCCGGGCCAGATGCCCGACGGCGCGGTCGTCATCGCGGCCATCACGAGCTGCACGAACACCAGCAACCCGCGCAACGTGATCGCCGCCGCGCTGCTCGCGCGCAACGCGAATGCGCGCGGCCTCACGCGCAAGCCGTGGGTGAAGAGCTCGCTCGCGCCGGGATCGAAGGCGGTCGAGCTGTACCTCGAAGAAGCGAAGCTGCTGCCGGACCTGGAGAAGCTGGGCTTCGGCATCGTGGCGTTTGCGTGCACGACCTGTAACGGCATGTCGGGCGCGCTCGATCCGAAGATCCAGCAGGAGATCGTCGATCGCGACCTGTACTCGACCGCCGTGCTCTCGGGCAACCGCAACTTCGACGGCCGTATCCATCCGTACGCGAAGCAGGCGTTCCTTGCCTCGCCGCCGCTCGTGGTGGCCTATGCGATAGCGGGCACGATCCGCTTCGACATCGAGCAGGACTCGCTCGGCACGGACCCCAACGGCAAGCCGGTCTACCTGAAGGACATCTGGCCGAGCGACGAGGAAATCGACGCCATCGTCGCGCAGAGCGTGAAGCCCGAGCAGTTCCGCAAGGTCTACGAACCGATGTTCGCGGCCACGGCCGCCAGCGGCGAAACCACGGACCCGCTCTACGACTGGCGCGCGCAAAGCACGTATATCCGCCGTCCGCCGTATTGGGAAGGCGCGCTGGCGGGCGAGCGCACGTTGAAGGGCTTGCGTCCGCTCGCGGTGCTCGGCGACAACATCACGACCGACCACCTCTCGCCTTCGAACGCGATCCTGGCGAACAGCGCGGCGGGCGAATACCTCGCGAAGATGGGCCTGCCCGAAGAGGACTTCAACTCGTACGCGACGCACCGTGGCGACCACCTCACGGCGCAGCGCGCGACCTTCGCGAATCCCACGCTCATCAACGAGATGGCCGTGGTGGACGGCGCCGTGAAAAAGGGATCGCTGGCGCGCATCGAGCCTGAGGGCAAAGTCACGCGCATGTGGGAGGCGATCGAAACCTACATGGAGCGCAAGCAGCCGCTCATCATCGTGGCGGGTGCGGACTACGGCCAGGGCAGCTCGCGCGACTGGGCGGCCAAGGGCGTGCGTCTGGCGGGCGTGGAGGTGATCGTGGCGGAGGGTTTCGAGCGCATTCACCGTACGAACCTGATTGGGATGGGCGTGCTGCCGCTGGAGTTCAAGGCGGGCACGAACCGCACGACGCTCGGCATCGACGGCACGGAAACGTACGACGTGATTGGGGAGCGCACGCCGCGCGCGGATCTGACGCTCGCGATCCAGCGCAAGAACGGCGAGCGCGTGGAAGTGCCGGTGACGTGCCGCCTGGACACGGCGGAGGAAGTCTCGATCTACGAAGCGGGCGGCGTACTGCAGCGCTTCGCACAGGACTTCCTGGAATCGTCGCAAGCGGCTGCATAACCACGCTAACCCCTCTCCCCTTCGGGGAGAGGGGTTGGGGAGAGGGGAGAGGGGAGAGGGGGCAGGGAGCACGATGAACCCAACCCAGCGAGCCAGAGCGCTACGCCAAAACATGACCGACGCGGAAAAACTGCTGTGGCACCACCTCCGCGCGCATCGCCTATGCGATCAGAAATTCCGTCGGCAGCAACCCATCGGGCCGTATATCGTTGACTTCGTGCATTTCGGTGCGCGCTTGATTATCGAAGCCGATGGAGGGCAGCACAACGGCAGCGCTGGCGATGCAAGGCGCGACGCGTGGTTGAAGCGCCAGGGCTTCACGGTGCTGCGCTTCTGGAACGACGAGATATTGCAGAACACCGAAGCGGTGCTCGAGGCGATCCTTGACGCACTCGGCAAGAACGCTCCCCCCTCTCCCCCGGCCCCTCTCCCTCTGGGAGAGGGGAGAATCTAGAGAATTGCATCCATACGGGATTTTCATGAGCCATCAACCCCAGATCAAAATTCCCGCCACCTATATGCGCGGCGGCACCAGCAAAGGCGTCTTCTTCCGCCTTCAAGACCTGCCTGAAGCCGCGCAACAACCCGGCCTGGCCCGCGACAAGCTCCTCATGCGCGTGATCGGCAGCCCCGACCCGTACGGCAAGCAGATCGACGGCATGGGCGGCGCCACCTCCAGCACCAGCAAAACCGTGATCGTCGCTAAAAGCACCAAGCCCGATCACGACGTCGACTATCTGTTCGGCCAGGTCGCCATCGACCGCGCATTCGTCGACTGGAGCGGCAATTGCGGCAATCTCTCGGCAGCCGTCGGGCCGTTCGCCATCAGCGGCGGCCTCGTCGACGCGAGCCGCATTCCCGAAAACGGCGTGGTCGCCGTACGCATCTGGCAAGCCAACATCGGCAAGACCATCGTCGCGCACGTGCCCATCACGCACGGCCAGGTGCAGGAAAGCGGCGACTTCGAGCTCGACGGCGTGACCTTCCCCGCCGCCGAGGTGCAGCTCGAATTCCTCGACCCCGCCGCCGAGGAAGAAGGCGCGGGCGGCGCGATGTTCCCCACCGGCAAGCTCGTCGACGACCTCGAAGTGCCGGGCGTCGGCACGCTCAAGGCCACGATGATCAATGCGGGCATCCCGACGATCTTCGTGAGCGCCGAGGCCATCGGCTACACGGGCACGGAACTCCAGGACGCGATCAATAGCGACGCCGAGGCGCTGAAGAAGTTCGAGACCATCCGCGCGCACGGCGCGCTGCGCATGGGGCTCATCAAGAGCCTCGACGAGATCGCCACGCGCCAGCACACCCCCAAGGTCGCCTTCGTCGCGAAGCCGCAGCCCTATACGGCGTCGAGCGGCAAGCGCGTGGAGGCCGGCGACGTCGACCTGCTGGTGCGCGCGATGTCGATGGGCAAGCTCCATCACGCCATGATGGGCACGGCGGCAGTGGCGATCGGTACGGCGGCGGCCATTCCGGGCACGCTCGTCAATCTCGCGGCGGGCGGCGGCGAGCGCAACGCGGTGCGCTTCGGGCATCCGTCGGGCACGCTGCGCGTGGGCGCCGAGGCAAGCGAGGAGAACGGCGAGTGGACGGTCAAGAAAGCCATCATGAGCCGCAGCGCGCGCGTGCTGATGGAGGGCACGGTGCGGGTGCCGGGAGACGCGTTCTAAGAAGCGGTTTTAAGCAGCGCACTATTTGCACCGCCTTAACAAACGCCCTGACGCTGCGATGCGTCAGGGCGTTTGTTCTACAGCAGTCTTTTGCAATCCAACAACGGGGGCCGACCTTGGACACATCGAAATTCGCATCATCTGATGCTATATTTGATGCTTATCCATTGAGGGGTAACCATCATGCGCACCACCCTTGCTCTCGACGACGACTTGATCGCCAAAGCGCAGGCCTACACCGGTCTGGAAGAAAAGACGGCGCTCGTGCGCGAGGCCCTCAAAGCCCTGATCCAGCGCGAGGCCGCGCGACGGCTTGCGAACCTTGGCGGCAGTCAGCCCGGCATCGTGGCAGGTCCGCGCCGCCGGACGGATGCCGAATGATCCTCGTCGACACATCGATCTGGATCGACCATTTCAACGCCGCCGATCCCCTGCTGATGGGTCTGCTCGTAGACGAGCGCGTGCTCGCGCATGCTTATGTGATCGGGGAAATTTCGCTGGGCAGCCTGCGTGCGCGCGATGTCGTGCTCGGCGCGTTGCGCGACCTGCCAGCCGCCCCCATGGCCACGCCGCAAGAGACGTTTTATCTGATCGAGCAGACGAAGCTGTTCAACCGCGGCATTGGCTACGTCGATAGCAGTCTGCTTGCATCGGCCCGCCTGCAGCCAGGCGTCACGATCTGGACGCGAGACAAGCGGCTTGGAAAGGTGGCCGGCGAACTCGGCCTCGCCGCCCAAATCGGACACTAGAGACGCGGCGCCTTTGCGCCGCGATCCAAACCGCCCTCAACCCTGCGGCGAGGACGGCAAATAGGGCATCGGATCGACCGGCTTGCCGTCGCGGCGCACCTCGAACAGCACCGCCACGCGGTCGTTGTTCTCGCTGCCCATTTCCGCGATCTGCTGTCCCTGGTGGACCACGTCGCCCGTCTTCACGAGCAAGCGCCGGTTGTGCGAGTAGGCGGTCAGGAAGTCCTTGTTGTGCTGGACGATGATCAGGCTGCCGTACTCGTTGAGCCCTGTGCCCGCGTACATGACCTTGCCGTCGGCGGCAGCGATCACGGGGTCGCCGGCCTTGCCCGCGATCTCGATGCCGCGCGTCGTGCCCGGCTCGAAGGGCTCCACGACCCGACCCCGAGCCGGCCACACCAGCGCCACGCTGCGTGCGTGCCGCTTGACCTCGGCTGCGACCTCGCGGCTCTCCGCAGCGCTCGTCGCCGTATTCGCCGCGGCATTCGTCGCCGTATTCGCGCCGCCTGCCCGAGCAGGCGCGGGGGCTTGCACCGTGATCGTCCGCTTCGAGATCAGCTTGAGCGACTGGCCAATCCGCACGTGGCTGTCGGGCTTGATGCCGTTCCAGGCCGCCAAGTCCTTGACTGGAACCTTGTGGCTCGCCGCGATGCGCAGCAGCGAGTCGCCGCGGCGCACGCGCACCCAGGTGGTTTTCGTGACGACGCGCGTGACCGGCGCGCTGGCGGCCTGCTGCTGGCTCGCCGACGCATCGGTTGCGGCTGCCGCTGCGGCGGCATCCGACGCGGGGCTCACCGCAGCCAGCGGGTCGGGCTGCGGCTGCGGAGCCGCGGGCGGCTGCTGGCTAACGTTTGCGCAAGCGCCCAGCAATGCCGCCAGGCCGAGGCCCGCGAGACGCTGCCACACGCGGCGCGTCCGACCGTTGGCGGGCTGACCTGAACGATCCTCGAACATGATTGTTGATCTCCTGTCGATCGGAGTGAGCGCTTTAGCGCTTACTCCGATCCCATGCAAAGTCGTCCATCGCGGTGGGACGCGGCACGGGCGGCGTGGTCGGGTCTGCAGCGTCAAAACGCGCTCCCGCTCCGCTCGCCGGCCCAAACACGTGCGCCCGACCCGCTTCCTTTTGCATCCAAAATGCGCGCTTTGCCCGATAACATCCACCACCGTCGCGCAAAACCATCAGGCGGCCATTCCGCCCCATCCTGAAATCCGTCCGGCATTGTAAAACGCAATTCACATATATCAGGCAGGCAACAACACTCTGATACAAATCTTAAAAAGACGAATCTTCTTGCCCGCACAGCCCGAAACAGAACCGGACGGCCTCGGATTCAGCCCTCATTCTTCGACATATCGGCGCGCTGAATCAGAACTTAAGTCGCGGGGGCCACTGAAAGCCCTTTGAAACTCATGTAGTATTGCGCCCGTCAGGCGCAAGACCCGGCTAACGGGAACCTTGGCGTGTCAATCAGGTCATTCCTCAGTCCGCCGTCGTCGTTTTGCCGGCCTTTTGACTCCAACCCGAGGCAGTCGCTGCCGTCGAGCCTTGCGCTCCGGCAACGTGCCGCCGCAGCGACCCTTTTTGCACGCGCCAGCGCGGCCGTGCGCGCCACCCGGCCTCATGCGGCCCGCCTGGCGCGCAGCGTCCGGCTGACGCCGGATCCATGTCACAGTCACCCAATCGTCTCGTCGAACTCGACTTTTTCCGTGGTCTCGTCCTGCTGATCATCGTCGTCGACCATATCGGCGGCAGCATCGTCTCGCGCGTCACGCTGCACGCCTACGCGCTATGCGACGCCGCCGAAGTGTTCGTGTTCCTCGGCGGCTTCGCCACGGCCACGGCCTGGGCCGCGCTCTGCGCGCGCCGCACCGAGGCCGCCGCGCGCCAACGCTTCATCAAGCGCGCGTTCGAGATCTACCGCGCCTTCGTGGTCACCGCGCTGCTCATGCTGCTCGTGACGGCGATCCTCGTCGCCTGCAACGTCGACGCGCCGAACCTCGCCACCACCGATCTCGACGATCTCACGCTCGCCCCCGCCGCAGCGCTGCGCGACATCGTGCTGCTGCGCCGCCAGCCGTACCTCGCGGGCGTCCTGCCGATGTACGCGTGCTTCGCGCTGGCCGCGCCGTTGGCGCTGCCGCTCGCGCGCACGCGGCCGTGGCTGCTGGCCGCGATCAGCCTCGCGCTGTGGGGCGTCGCCCCGCACCTCGCGCCGTGGCTGCCGCACGTGGCCGACGTCAACTGGGACTTCAATCCGTTCGGCTGGCAACTGCTGTTCGTGGCCGGCGTGATCGCGCAGACGCAGCCAGTGTTCCAGCGCGTCACCGCGCAGCGCAAGCTCGGCGCCGTCGTGACGGCGTTCGCGCTGGCCGTGGTCGTGGTGGCCGCCATCTATCGCCTGCATCTGGGCAATACCGCGCTCGACGGCGAGTTCAAGCGCAATCTCGCGTGGTTCCGCGCGCTCAACTTCTTTGGCGTCGCCTGGCTCACCGCGCATGTGATCCGGCTCGGCTGGGCGAAGAAGCTCGCCGCCGCGCTGCCGTGGGTGGGGCTCGTGGGCCGCAAGGGGCTGCTCTCGTTCGTGGCCGGCGCCGTCATTTCGCTGACGGTCGACTCGCTGCTCTACTGGTACACGGACGGCTATCTGAACGTGCCGCTCGGCCTCGCCGCCGACGCCTTCGCGCTCACCGCGCTGCTGCTGGTTGCGCGCGCATCCGATCCGCTCAAGCGCCTGCTGCCCTCGCGCGCGAAGGTGTCGGCCTGAAGCGCGGCGCAGCCGCGGCACGCCGCAGCGACGGCCACGCGAAGTTGCATGCGCAACATGGTCGCGCCGACGCCACGGGCCAAACCGCATGACCCCGCTGCGCGGCTTTTTCTGACGCATGCCAGTGTCGTTCGCCGCCGCGCTTCCGGCGCGCACGCGCCGCTGCTAGCATGATGGCCCCGCGCCGCTGACCCGCCTTCCTGACCGGCTCTCCTGCCATGCGCAGACACCCCCGCACCGCGCGGTTCGGCCCGCACTTCGCTTCGCCTCGCGCGACGCGCCTCGCCGCCATCCAGGGCGCCCAGGTCTTCTTCAAGCGCATCGAGGGAATCGAGAGCATCAAGCGCTTCATGCAGGCTGCGGGCGCCGCGTTCGCGGCAGCGCTCGCCGTGCTCGCAGCGCTCGTGCCGTTCGCCGAATCGGCAGCGGCCAGCACAATCGCGCTGCACCGCTTCCACGCGACGGCCCTCGGCCGCGACTGGCCTTACGCGGTCTACCTGCCCACGGGCTATCGCACCGACTCGGCGCGCTATCCCGTGCTCTACCTCCTGCACGGCAACCATGGCGACGCCATGGACTGGGTCATGCAAGGCGACCTGCAAAGCACCGTCGATACGCTGATCGCCCGCCGCGAGATTCCTCCGGTCGTGATCGTGATGCCGCAAGGCGGCACCGACTGGTACGTCGACCGCAAGGAAAAGATGGAAACGGCGTTCTTCGCCGACCTCGTACCGGAGATCCAGTCGCATTTCGCCGTCGAGGACGAGCGTGGCGCGCGGGCCATTGGCGGCGTCTCCATGGGCGGATTCGGCGCGCTGCGCTACACGTTCGAGCATCCCGAGCTGTTCTGCGGCGCGTTCCTGCTATCGCCGGCGATCTACTCGGGCGACCCGCCGCTGGCCTCGTCGGCGCGGCGCGTGGGCGTGTTCGGCGAGCCTCGGTTCGACCCGCGCGTCTGGCGCGCGCTCAACTACCCGGCGCTCTGGAGCGGCTATTTCGGGCGGCCCTGGCGCGTGCCCATCTTCATCGCCTCCGGCGACGACGACCTCGTGATCCAGGCCGAATCGTCGCTGCTCTATACGCGCTTGCGCGAAGCGGGCAACCCGGCGGCGCTGCGCATCGTCGACGGCGGCCACGTCTGGCCCGTCTGGCGCGAGCTGCTGCCCGCCGCGCTCAAATACACGCTCGCCTGCTTGCGCCAGGGCTCGCCGCCGCCAATTCCAGCCAATTCCCGCTAATTCACACCAATTCCCGCCAACAACCGCCCCCGGAAGCCGCGCGGCGTCGGAGCGTGGCCGAAGCCGCCGTCCCCCGCGCCTCAGGCATCATCCCGCGGCGTCACTCCGCCCAGTTCGCCCACAGCACCATCAGCACGGTCATGAGCGCCGGGCCGATGAAGATGCCGATCAGCCCGAAGGTCGTCGCGCCGCCGAGAATGCCGAACAGCACGAGCAGGAACGGCAGGCGCGTCGAATTGCCGATCAGCACGGGCCGCACGAAATGTTCGGCGACGAACACCACCACGAAGCCCCACACGGCGATCGCGACCGCCGCGACGATCGAGCCTTGCGCCACGAGCCACAGCGCCGCGCAGCAGAACACCACCGGCGCGCAGAACGGCAGCATGGCCGCGATGGCGGTGATCGCGCCAAGCAGCGCCGCATGCGGCAGGCTCGTGAGCATATAGGCGATGCCGAGCAGCACGCCCTCGCCCAGGCCGACGACGACGAGCCCCGTCACCGTCGCGCGCACCGCGGCGGCCATGCGCTGAAGCAGTTGCGCGCCGTCCACGCCGAATGCGCGGCGCGCGCCGCGCATCACGGTGCCGGAGAGCCGCGGCCCCGCCTGGAAGATCACGAACAGCGTGACGAGCATGAAGCCGAAGGTCATCGACGCATGCAGGGCGCGCGCGCCGAAATGCCGTCCGAACGTCACGATGGCGTCGCCGTGCAGGTTCTTCATCGCGGGCGAGGCCTTGAGCGGCTGCGCGAGATTCGTCTGCCACCAGGCGCTCACCTGATGACTGCCCACCGGCAGCCGCGAAACGAAATCGGGCACCGGTACGCCGTTCTCCTGCGCGGCGCGCACCCACTGATAGAGCTCGTGGGCCTCGCCACCCGCCTGGATCGCGGTGACCGCGATCGGCAGCACGACCAGCAGCGCGATGGCCACCGTGAGCAGCGTGGCGATCCAGGTCGTGCGGCACCTGAACCAGCGATGCCGCTCGATGGCCTGATAGGCCGGCCACAGCACGATGGCGACCACGCACGCCCACGCCACGGCGGGCAGGAACTCGCGCACGACCCACAGCGCGAGCAGGACGAGCGCGGCGAACAATGCGGCGGAGGCGAAGCGCTGGATTTTTTGCTCGTTTGCGGAGTTCGGAGCGGGCGGGCGATGAATCATGTAACCTCGTGAAAATTCGACAAAACGGCTCGTGCGGCGCAGCAAATGTCCGCACCGCAAGCCGCAGCGGGACAAGCGGCGCGCCGGCATGGCGCGACGCCCGCTCCGGACAAGCAGCCGGCCGGCCAGCATAAGGGCGGCGCACTGAAAACGCGAACCTTCCGGCCACCGCCTCGGGGCACTTTTGCTCTGATTCGCGCCGGCTCCCGACGTTCCACCCCCGCCTCCAGGCCGACTTTCGTGTCGCGCCCCGCACAACACTGCGTTGCACAAATTCGGCAGGTCAGACCTTGACCGGCCGCAAACCCGCATTCCTTCGTTAATCGCAATGTGTCGCAGGGGGATTGTTGTCGTTTGTGGAATAGTGTTTCAACGGCGACACAATGGCACTTGGCGGCGCACAGGAATACAGTCCGGGCAAACCCCACTTACGGAGCCGACAATGAAAAAGAAAGCGTGTCTCGCGCTTGACGGAGCCAACGGTGAACGCATCGAAATCCTCGAACAAACGGATTCAGCGCTCGTGATCCGCTGGGTCGAACCCGGCCGCTGCCACTACGGCGAACAGCGTTGGCGCCGACGTTCGGCGCATACCTCGGGCACCTGTGCCGTGTCGCGCCGCAAGATCCGCCGTGGCGATGCCGTGTTCAAGCCGGCCGAACGGCCAGCGCCGCTCAACGCATCGGTGATGATCGCAGCGGAAGTGTTCGGCGACCTCGTCGCCAATGTGCCGTTCAGCGAAGCCGCCTGAATTCGGGCCGGGTATGGGCCCGATCGTGAGCTAACGCCTGCGCGGCCTCACGGCCCCCTCTCCAGCGACTCCGCGTCGCGTCGTACTCGTACTGACTGTCAGACACGCCTGCCGCCGCTGCGGTAAGGTTGCAAAAGATGGCGCCGGCTGCGCGCACCGCGTGCTGCGGCGCCTCGTCCCGCAACCGCCGCCTGCTCTTCGCCCCCTTTTTATCTCCATCAAGCGAGGCGCGGCGTCCCGAGAGGACCCGGCCATGGCTGAAAACACGCCCCCGCTCCCGTTTCCCGCCCAAACCTTCTCGCTCGACGTGATGCTCGAAAAGTACGCCAAGGGCGACGAGCAAACCGCCGACGACATCTATCGCCGCGTCGCCCACGGCGTCGCGCAGGCCGAGCCGCCCGAACTGCGCGCGGAAGTGGAGGCGCGCTTCGTCGACAACCTGCGCCATGGCGCGCTGGGCGCGGGCCGCATCATGAGCGCGGCGGGCGCCGGCATCGAGGCCACGCTCATCAACTGCTTCGTGCAGCCGGTGGGCGACAGCATCCAGGGCGTGGACGACGAAGGCCGCCCCGGCATCTACGTCGCGCTCCTGCAGGCCGCCGAAACCATGCGGCGCGGCGGCGGCGTCGGCTACAACTTTTCGGCGATCCGTCCGCGCGGCGCGCACGTGAAATCGACGGGATCGAGCGCCTCCGGGCCGTGCAGCTACATCGACGTGTTCGACGCTTCGTGCCGCACCGTGGAAAGCGCGGGCTCGCGGCGCGGCGCGCAGATGGCCGTGCTCGACTGCGATCACCCCGACCTGCCCGAGTTCATCGAGGCCAAGCATTCGAAGGGACGCTGGAACAATTTCAACGTTTCGGTGGCGGTGACCGATGCGTTCATGCGCGCCGTCGAAAACGACGAAATCTGGCCGCTCGTGCATCGCGCCGAACCCTCGCCCGCATTGCGCGCGGCGGGCGACCTCGAGCAGCGCGAAGACGGCCTGTGGGTCTACGCGGAAAAGCGCGCACGCGCGCTGTGGGACACCATCATGCGCTCCACCTACGACATGGCCGAGCCCGGCGTGGTGTTCATCTCGCGCATGAACGAGGACAACAATCTGCGCGCGCTGGAAAGCATTCGCGCGACCAATCCGTGCGGCGAGCAACCCCTGCCCGCCTACGGCTGCTGCAATCTCGGTCCGCTCGATCTCACGCGCTTCGTGCGCGAGCCGTTCGCGCAACTGCGCGGCGGCCCATCGTCGTCCGCGTCGTCCGCGTCGTTCGACTGGGACGCGCTCGCCGCACGCACCGCGACCCAGGTGCGCTTTCTCGACGACGTGCTCGACGTCACGCTCTGGCCACTGCCCGAGCAACAGGCGGAAGCCGCCGCCAAGCGGCGCATCGGGGTGGGCTTCACGGGACTCGGCGACACGCTCGTGATGCTCGGCATCCGCTACAACACGGAGGCCGGCTGCGCGTTCGGCGCGCAGGTGGGCCGCACGATGCGCGACGCGGCGTACCGCGCGTCGGTGGCGCTCGCGCGCGAGCGCGGCGCGTTCCCGCTCTTCGACGCCAACGCCTATCTCGCGCCCGGCACCTTCGCCTCGCGCCTGCCCGACGATCTGCAGGCCGAGATCCGCGCGCACGGCATCCGTAACAGCCACCTGCTCTCGATCGCGCCCACGGGCACCGTGAGCCTCGCCTTCGCCGACAACGCCTCGAACGGCATCGAGCCCGCGTTCTCGTGGACCTACCAGCGCACGCGCCGCATGGCCGACGGCGGCAACGAGACCTTCACGGTCGAAGATCACGCGTGGCGCGTCTATCGCGAACTGGGCGGGGACGTGAACGCGCTGCCCGATTATTTCGTGAGCGCGCTGCAAATGAGCGCGCATGAACACGTGGCGATGATGGCGGCCGTGCAGCCGTTCGTCGACACCTCGATTTCGAAGACAGTGAACGTGCCCGCCGACTATCCGTTCGACGCCTTCGAGGACCTCTATCTCGACGCATGGCGGCGCGGGCTCAAGGGTCTCGCCACCTACCGGCCCAACGAAACGCTCGGCGCGGTGCTGCAGACGCTGCCCGCCGCCGGCGACGCGCTCGACGACGCCCAGGGCGACGCCCTGCTCGACCCGCTGCGCGTGGCGATCGACCATCGGCCCAAGGGCGAACTGCCCGCCGTGATCGAGAAAATCGAATACCTCACGCAGACGGGCAAGGTCTCGCTCTACGTGGCTGTCTCGTTCCTCGCAGTGACGGGCCAGGTGAGCGGCGAGTCCGTGACGATCGAGCGGCCCATCGAGTTCTTCATTCCGGTCGGGCAGCGCGACGAGTCGCAGCAATGGATCACGGCGACGATGCGCTCGCTCTCGCTCGCCGCGCGCGGCGGTTTCGTCGCGCGCAATCTGCAGGACTTGCGCAAGGTGTCGTGGGACCGCGGTCAGGTGCGCTACGGCGAAACCCAGCGGCTCGACGGCAAGCGCACGCCGCTGTGGCACGACTCCGAGGTGGCGGCCATCGCCTATGCGATCCAGCAGATCCTGCACCGGCGCGGCTTTCTGGACGCCGAAGGACGCCAGGTGCCGTCGCGGCTGCTTGCGCAGCGGCGCGCCGCAAGCCTGGCGCGCACCGGCGCCGCGGCAATCGACGCAGCCGATGCCGCAGCGCGCGCGGGCGACCGTGCGCTGGACGGCCCCAACGCCCTGCCCGCCGACGCGGCGCTCGCGGCGCCTCACGCCATGCTCGGCCGCAAATGCGGCTCGTGCGGCGCGAACGCGGTAATCCGGCGCGACGGCTGCGACTTCTGCACCGCGTGCGGGGAGATCGGAACCTGCGGTTAGGGACGATTTCCGGGGTCGCACGTTGATACGATCTGGTCTACTCTCTCGGTTAAATCATATGAACTGACTGAGGAGACCTCGTGCTCACGTCCGCCCAGGGCGACAAGGCCTGGACCATCGGCCTTGTACGACGCATTTACGTGCTCAGGGCCCTCGGTTACGCGATGGGCGCGCTGCCCATGCTGTCCTTGCTGCGCCTGCAGCACAGGTCGGAGTGGCTGCTCGTCGGCGTGCTCGCCGTCTGCCTCGTCTGGCCGCATATCGCCTACCGGCTCGTGAGCCCCGCCATCGCCGAGGCGCCGCGCAAAGAGCGCTGGAACATGCTGTTCGATTCGGCGTTCGGCGGCTGGCTGGTCGCGGCCGTGCACTTCGAGCCCGTCGCGACAGTCGTCATCCTGCTGATGTTCGCGCTCGACAACATGGCGATCGGCGGCTGGCCGCTCTTCGTCGCCGGGCTGGGCGCCAGCGCCGCAGGCCTTGCGGCCGGGGCGGCGATCTTCGGCATCGCCTTCTCCCCCTTGAATACGCGGATCGCGCCGGTCTGGCTGCCGATCATTTTCATCTATCCGCTCCTCTTCGCCAAAACGACGCATGACGTCTCGGTGAAACTGCTCGATCGCTCGCGCCGGATGCGCGAGCTAAGCGAATGCGACAGCCTCACCGGGCTCGCGAACCGGGCGGCGGTCAGCGCGAAATTGCAAGCGCTGCTCGCGGCGCCCGGCCGCAACGGCAGATCCGTCCATGTGGTTTTTCTCGACCTCGATGCCTTCAAGACCGTCAACGATGCGCTCGGGCACAGCGTGGGCGACCTGTTGCTGGTCGAAGTCGCCGCGCGGCTGCGCGCCTGCACCCGCCCGGGCGACATCGTCGGCCGCTACGGCGGCGACGAGTTCATCGTCGTGGCGCCCGGCGAGCGAGACGACACGGCGCATTTCGATCTGCCCGACGCCGTGCTCGCGGCGATGGCAAGGCCCGTGCTCGTCGACGGGCATGAGCTCGTCGTCAGTGCGAGCGTCGGCGTGAGCGTGTTTCCAGCCGATGCCGACGATGCGCAAACGCTGATCCCTTGCGCGGACATGGCGATGTACGCCGCCAAGAATCGCGGCCGCAACTGCTGGGAACGCTATCGGCCCGACATGCGCGCGGACGCCGACGCGAAGCTCATTCTTTCGGCGCGCCTCAGAAGGGCGATCGAAGCCGGCACGCTGCGGCTGCATTATCAGCCGCAGGTCGACATGCGCGATGGCCGCGTGCTGGGCGTCGAAGCGCTCGTGCGCTGGTACGACGAGATCTACGGCGAGATCCCTCCGGCGGAGTTCGTGCCGATGGCGGAAACGTCGGGCTTCGTCGCGAAACTGGGCGAATGGGTGCTGCACGAGGCTTGCCGCCAGTCGGCCCTGTGGCGGCACATGGGCATTGCGCCCTTGCGCATATCGATCAATCTGTCGCCGCTGCAATTGCAGCGCCCGAATATCGTCGAGACGTTTCAGGCCATCTTGCGCGAGACGGGCGCCGATCCGACGAAGCTCGAGCTCGAGGTCACCGAGACCGCGCTGATGCAGCAACCCGAGATCGCCGTGCGCCGCCTTCACGAGTTTCGTTGCGCCGGCATCGGGGTGTCGGTCGACGATTTCGGCATGGGCTACTCGAGTCTGAGTCAATTGCGTGCGCTGCCGGTCGATCGCATCAAGATCGACCGGGCGTTCGTGCATAGCGTCGAGGAAAGCGATACCGGGGCGATCGTGAAGGCGATCGTCACGTTGGCGAGAGCGCTGGGATTGTCCGTGATCGCCGAGGGCGTGGAGACGCTCGCGCAGCAAGAGTTCCTGCTGGCGCTCGGCTGTGTGGAGGCACAAGGGTATCGCTTCAGCAAGCCGCTCGATGCCGAAAGCATCACGCGAGTGCTCGCCGACGGCGGTCCGCTGCCGCGGCCGTCGCTCGCCAGGCGCGGCGATCAGGTCATCGTTTGAGATGAGCTGACGCGCCCCTGCACCGCCAGATACTCCGCAAACCCCTGCACAATCGCATTCGTCTCGCCCGTCCGCACCAGCTTGAGCACCTGCGATTCGTAAGGATTGCTGGTGAGCGGCCGAAACACCGCGCGCTCGCCGCCCATGTTGCCGAGCGCGGCGGGCACGAGCGCGATGCCCATGCCGAACTCCACCATCGTCACCACGGTCTGCCATAGCCGCGCCTCGTGGCGGATTTGCGGGCTGAAGCCGGCCTCCACGCAAGTCGCGATGATCTGATCGTGATAATGCGGCGACACCGAGCGCGGAAACAGAATGAACGGTTCGCGCGCGAGCGCGGCGAGCTCGATGCGCCTGCGCCGCGCGAGACGGTGCCCCGCCGGCAAGCAGCAGAGAAACGGCTCGGAAAAGAGCGGCTCGGACTGCACCTCGGCCGGAAACCGCCCCCAGTGCGCAAACCCCAGATCGATCTGCAAGCGCTGCAGCGCATGCACCTGCTCGATGGTGTTCATCTCGCGCAGCACGACCTCCACGGCGGGATGATCGGCCTCGAAGCGCCGAACCCCCTCGGGCAGCCCGCGATAGAGCATCGAGTTCACGAAGCCGATGCGCAGCCGCCCCGCCAGCCCATGCGCCGAGCGCGCCGCGATGCGGCGCACCTCGTCGGCCTGCTCGAGGAGCCGCCGCGCCTCTTCGAGCAGCACGTAACCCGCGTTCGTAAGCGCCACGGCCTTGTTGGTGCGTTCGAGCAATTGCACCCCCAGTTGCTCTTCGAACTTGCGGATGTCGAAGCTCAGCGCCGGCTGCGAGATGAAAAGCCGCCGCGCCGCGCGGCCGAAGTGCAGCTCCTCGGCCACGGCCACGAAATAGCGCAATTGCTTGAGTTCCATTGCGGTGTCTCCGTCCTGAGCGGCTGCTTGAGCGCCGTGGTGTCGTTATCGATAGATGCTGCTTATCGTACAGGACATCGTTTGTATTGGACCGTTATCGTCGCACTGCCTAAGCTGGGTTCCATCGCGGCGCTGCGCGCGCCTGCCCCAATAAGCCCCCTGGAGACACCCCGATGAGCGATCTTCCCGCCGTCGCCGCACCGGCCGACGGCTCGGCCAATATCCCCGATAGCCGCGGCATCAACTTCTTCACGAGCGACCCCGGTCTGGCCTCGCTGCTGCGCGGCTATCTGGGCGAGGCGGCCTACGCCGCCATCGAGCCCCAACTCGTCACGCTCGGCCAGCGCGCCTCGGACGAGCTCGACGCACTGGCGCTCGTCGCCGATCGCAATCCGCCCACGCTGAAGCAGCGTACGCGTCGCGGCGAGCCGCTCCAGAGCCTCGAGAAGCACCCCGATTACGTCGCGCTCGAACGCGTCGCTTACGCCGAGCTCGGCCTCGCGGCGATGAGCCATCGCGAGAACGCGCCCGCGCCGCTCGTGAAATACGCGCTCACGTACCTGTTCGTGCAAGCCGAATTCGGTCTGTGCTGCCCCGTGAGCATGACCGACTCGCTCACGCGCACGCTGCGCCGCTTCGGCACGCCCGAGCTCGTTGCGCGCTATCTGCCGATGCTCGCCTCGCAGGACTTCGATACGCTTTATCAGGGCGCGATGTTCATGACCGAGCAGGCCGCGGGCTCGGACGTCGCGCGCATCGCCACGCGCGCGGTCAAGGTGCGCGGCGCGGACGGCGAGGACGTCTGGCGCCTGCACGGCGACAAGTGGTTCTGCTCGAACGCCGACGCCGATCTCGCGATGGTGCTCGCGCGCCCCGACGACGCGCCCCCGGGCATCAAGGGCCTCGCGCTGTTCCTGCTGCCGAAGACACTGCCCGACGGCACGCGCAACCGCTATCGCATCGTGCGCCTGAAGGACAAGCTCGGCAGCCGCTCGATGGCGAGCGGCGAGATCGTGCTCGAGGGCGCGCAGGCGTATCTGATCGGCGAGGTGGGCCGCGGCTTTCATCAGATGGCCGACATGATCAACATGTCGCGTCTGTCGAACGGCGTACGCGCGGCGGGCCTCATGCGCCGCGCGCTCACCGAGGCGCTGCACGTGGCGCGCCATCGCGAAGCGTTCGGCCGCAAGCTGATCGAGATGCCGCTGATGCAGCGCCAGTTGCTCAAGATGATGCTGCCCGCCGAGCAGGCGCGCACGATGTTCATGCAGATCGCCACGCTGCTCGCGCGCGCCGACCGCGGCGACGAACTGGCCGCCAAATGCGTGCGGATTCTCACGCCGCTCATCAAGTTCCGCGCGTGCCGCGACGCGCGCCGCGTGACCGGCGACGCCATGGAAGTGCGCGGCGGCGTGGGCTATATCGAGGAATGGAGCGACCCGCGCCTCGTGCGCGACGCGCATCTGGGCTCGATCTGGGAAGGCACGAGCAACATCGTCGCGCTCGACGTCGCGCGCGCGGCCAAACGCGAGGGCGCGCTCGATGCGCTCGCGCGCTACGTGCGCGCGCAGCTTGCGGAAAGCGGCCTGCCCGAGGCGAGCGCAGCGCTCCTGCGCGCCGCCTTCGAACGCGCGGGCGCGGCGCTCGAAAGCGTGGCCGAGTGCGGCCGCGACGAATCGGTGCGCCAGGCCGCGAGCGCGCTCTATCACGCCACCACGGCCGCCCTCATGGCGTGCGAGGCCGCGCAAGTCTCGCGCGATACACACGACTACCGGCGGCTCGCGCTCGCCCATCTGATCGTGCGCCACAAGCTGCTGCCGCGCGACCCGCTCGCGCTCGACGAACGCGACGCCAGCGCCGCGCAGCTGCGCGCACTGGTCGACGAGCAACCGCTGCCGCTCGCGGATGCGATGCAGTTGCTGCCCGCACAGTGAGGCGCGAACGATGACCATTCATCAGGTATCCAAATCATCTGCGTCGGGCAAGGTGAACGGCGCGCTGCACGGCCTGCGCGTGATCGACCTGAGCCGCGTGCTGGGCGGCCCGTACTGCACCCAGGCGCTCGCCGACCACGGCGCCGAGGTCATCAAGCTCGAGCCGCCCGTGGGCGACGAAACGCGCGGCTGGGGCCCGCCCTTTCTCGACGAGACCGCCTGGTACTACGTGGGCGTGAACCGCAACAAGCAGGGCATCGCCGTGGACCTCTCGCGCGACGAAGGCCGCGCGATTCTCTGGCAACTGCTCGAAGGCGCCGACGTGCTCGTCGAAAACTTCAAGCCCGGCACGCTCGCGCGCTGGGGCATGGATTACGAGCGCGATCTCAAGCCGCGCTTTCCGCGTCTGATCCATTGCGCCATCTCCGGCTTCGGTCCCGATGGCCCGCTCGGCGGCTTGCCGGGCTACGACGCCGTGATCCAGGCGATGGCCGGCCTCATGAGCGTGAACGGCGAAAGCGACGGACCCGCGCTGCGCATCGGCCTGCCCATCGTCGACATGGTCACGGGCCTGAATGCGCTCGCCGGCATCCTGCTCGCGCTCGCGGAGCGCGAAAAGAGCGGCCAGGGCCAGTCGGTCGACATCGCGCTCTACGACTGCGGCGTCTCGTTGCTGCATCCGCATCTACCGAACTTCTTCGGCAATGGACGCACGCCACAGCGCAGCGGCAACGCGCATCCGAACATCGCCCCCTACGACAGCTACGCGACCGGCACCGCGCCCATCTTCCTCGCCGTGGGCAACGACCGCCAGTTCGCGAAGCTCTGCGCGCATCTGGGCATAGCCGATCTCGCCGACGACCCGCGCTTCGCCGACAACCGCAGCCGCTGCGCGCATCGCCCCGAATTGAAGGCGGCGCTCGAAGCGCAGCTCGCGCAGCACGAATGCGAGCCGCTCGCGCGCGACCTGATCGCCGCGGGCGTGCCGTGCGGCCCGGTGCAGACGGTCGATGCCGTCGTCGCGCATCCGCACACGCAGCACCGCCGCATGCTCGTGGAGATGGACGGCTATCGCGGCACGGGCGCACCCGTCAAGCTCTCGCGCACGCCCGCGACGTATCGCACGGCGCCGCCCGCGCTCGGCCGCGATACGCGCGCGGTGCTCGACGCGCTGGGCATCGACGCCGCCACCCAGCAAAAACTCTTCGATGCGGGGGTCGTAAAGGGATAGCGATTACACCACCATCAGGATCACGAAGCATCGACGGATAAAAGACCGGCTCAAGCCGGCTCGACCGGACGGATGCCTTGCATGGGATCGGAGCAAGTGTTGAAGCACTCGCTCCGGCCGACAAAGGAGACAAACATGACGAGCACTTCCGCGCGCCAGCCCGCGCGCGCATCACTGGCCGCTTTCGTCGGCACGACGATCGAGTGGTACGACTTCTACATCTACGCCACGGCTGCCGCGCTCATTTTCGGCAAGCTGTTCTTCCCGTCGAACGAGCCCTTCTATAGCACGCTCGCTTCGTTCGGCACCTTCGCCGTGGGCTTTTTCGCGCGGCCGCTCGGCGGTCTCGTGTTCGGGCATCTGGGCGACCGCATCGGCCGCAAGAAGGCGCTCGTCGCGACGCTTTCGATCATGGGCGTGGGCACCGTGGGCATTGGCTTCTTGCCCACCTACGCAAGCGCAGGCGCGCTCGCGCCAGCCCTGCTGGTGGCGCTGCGCATCGCTCAGGGCATCGCCATCGGCGGCGAATGGGGCGGCGCGGTGTTGATGGCGGGCGAGCATGCGCCCAAGGAAAAGCGCACCTTCCTCGCCTCGTTCGCGCAACTGGGCAGTCCCGCCGGCCTGATTCTCGCGCTGCTCGCGTTTCGCAGCATCGCGCATCTGGACCACGCCGCGCTCTTTTCCTGGGGCTGGCGCCTGCCGTTCATCGCGAGCGCGGCGCTGCTCGTGGTGGGCCTGCTGATTCGCTCGGGCGTGAGCGAATCGCCCGAGTTTGAGGCGCTCAAAACCCAGCGCCGCACCGCCGCGCTGCCGATCCTCGACGTGCTGCGCGATAGCTGGCGCGTCGTGCTGCTGTGCCTGGGCGCGAACGTGATCGGCGTGGCGGGCGCGTGGTTCGTCAACACCTTCATGCTCAACTACACCACGCAGACACTCGGCCTCGACCGCGCGCTGATCCTCGACTGCCTGTTCGTCGTCGCGTTCATCCAGCTCTTCACGCAGCTCGCCTCGGGCTGGTTCGCGCAGCGCGTGGGCGCGGGCCGCTTCCTCACGCTCGCCGCGGCGCTCGCGATGCTCTCGCCCTATCCCATGTTCGTGCTGGTATCGACCGGCAAGCCGGCCGCCATCGTGATCGGCATCGCCATTGCCGTGATGTGCATGTCGAGCTCGTATGCGGTGATGGCCGGCTTCATGACGAACGCCTTCCCGGTGCGCGTGCGCTATTCGGCTATTTCGATATCCTATCAATGTTGCGCGGCGCTGGCGGGCGGTCTCACACCGCTCGTCGGCACGCTGCTCGCGCACGACTTCCCCGGGCAATGGTGGCCGCTGGCGCTCTTCTATAGCGCGCTCGCGGCCGTCTCGCTCGCGTGTATCGCGGTGCTGCAACGCAAGCAGCCAGCGGCGGCGCCGACGGATGTGGCCATCGCATTGAGCGAGTGAAGCGTGGGCCGGGGCGCTAACCGGGCGCTAATCCAATACGCGCCACGGCCCGCTCAGTGCGTATGCGACGGTACCGGCTCGGGAGTGTGGGTCGCTTGCGCCGTCGCCGCGATCGCGCTCAGGAGTCGATCGAGCGCGGCGCGCCACGCCGCGCTTTCGCGGCCGCCCTCCAGCAATGCGCGCAGCAGATCGCGCTGATGCGCGTCGCGCGCCTCGCCCGCCGGCAGCACGTCGCCGAGCCCCACGAGCGCCTCGACCAGCGGCGTGCTCGCGACAAACCCGGCGGCTTTCAGCAGATCGCGCGCGGCGCCGGGCGCACCGGCGATCATGAGCACCCGCTCTTCCCACACCACCAGACGCGCCAGCCGCGCCAGCACGCTCTCGCCCGCAGGCGCGCCGGCCACCTCGCGCGCATCGTGCGCCTGCGCGCCGGCGATCCAGCCGGGGAGTTGCGCAGCCGGCATGGGACGCGCGATCACATAGCCCTGCGCGCCGTCCACACCGAGTATCGCCAGCGCCGCCAGCAGATCCGCCGAATCGACGCCTTCCGCCAGCACGAGCTTGCCGAGCGAATGGCCGAGCCGCGTCACCTGATACACCACGCGCAGCGCGTCGAGCGCCGTGTCGCCATCGAGATGGGCGATCTCGCGATCGATCTTGATCCAGTCGAACGGCAGCTCGCGCAGCCGCGCGAGTCCGCTGTGCCCCGAGCCCAGATCGTCCTGCGCGAGCAACACGCCCAGCGCGCGAAACTTCGCGAGAATCGAACGCTGCCCCTCGTTCAGCGAAAATGCTTCGGTCTCCAGAACTTCCAGCGTGAGCTGGGCGCTCGGGCACGCATGCGTCTGCAGCGCTTCGCGGGTCGCCTCGAAGTAGCGGATGTCGTTGAGCGCGGCCGGCGGCAGGTTGATCGAAATTTCCAGATCGTGTCCCGCCGCGAGCCATTGGCGGCGCTCGGCGAGCGCCTGATACAGCCCGCGCGCGAAGAGTTCGAGCAGATCGTCGGAGGCCAGCGCGAAAAGAAATTCGTCGGGGGTGAGCAGCCGCTCGCCGTCGCGCAGGCGCGCGAGCGCTTCCACCTTGCCGCAGCGACCCGTCGCCAGATTCAGCAGCGGCTGGTAGTGCATCTGCAGCGCGCCCGTACGCACCAGCGCGGCCCAATGCTGGCGCACGCTCACCGGCACGGCGGCGCCATGCGTCCCTTCGTGGGTCTGCAAGCGCATGACGGCGCAGCCGAGCAGCGTCTGCAAGAGTTCGACGAAAGCCACCTGGTCCGGGCCGACGAAGCCGCCCGGCCAGGCGCTGTAGAGCATCAGGATCGCGATGGGCGGCTGGCCGGACGCGGCGAGCGGCAGCGCGACGGCGGAGCGCAAGCCCTTGCGCGCGGCGACTTCGCGCCAGCGTGCGACGAGCGGATCGGTCTGATAGTTGATTACGCGCTCGGCCTTGCCGCTGCGCCAGGCGCGCCCCACGGCGCCCTGCCCGCACGGGTGGTCGGCGCGCACGCTGATGTCGTGCCCCTGCGCCTCGAACGCTTCGAGCAGCCCGCCGCCCTCGCTGCCGCGGCCGCCCGCGCCCGCCTCGAAGTGGAAAATTCCGGCCGCGTCGGGCCGCCCGATCGCGCACGCGCACACCTCGTCGTGGGCCGCGAGCGCGCCGATGACCTGATCGATGAAATGGGTGTAGCTGCCCGCCTCCCAGACGACGCGCGTGATGCGCTGAAGCACCTCCTGCTGCGAATCCTCCACTGCCTGATAGGCCTTGAGCTGCCAGGCGGTGTCCGAGGTGAGGCGCCGCGCGTAGAGCGCCAGCGCCTGGCTGCCCACGCTGCGCCCGATCTGCTTGTAGACGAGTTCGTGCAGGATGCCGCGGCTGCGCACGAGCTCTTCCTTGTCGAGCCCGACGATGGCATGGATGCGCCCGACGCGCATCGCCATCTCGGCCTGCGCCTGCGAGCTCAGCGCCGGCTGGGCGAGCGCGAGCAGGTTCTGCGCCTGGCGTTCCTTGAGATGCGCGAGCTCCGGCGCCGACAGCATTTCGAGGATGCGCCGGGACTTGGGCAGGCGCGCCAGTTCCTCGTAGAAGTCGTTCACCACGAGGTCGGCGGTTCGTTGCAATGCTTCGATCAGTGTTTGCATGCGTAACGTCTCATGGCTCCCGGGGCCGGGAAGTCGTCCGCCTGTGCGCGGCGCGCAAGGCGGCGAGCGAGACCTCGTCGCTCAACGAAAGATGATACGGCATGCATAAACGCGCGGAGGGCCGCCATTGTGGAGACTTTCCTCGGGACGTGGTCCAGCGTACATAGCCAGGCCAGGCGCGAAGCCGCCCGGAAGCGCTCAGAGCGGCGTGAGCAGCGGCGCGCCCGCGAAGCAGCGCAGAGCGTTCGCGATGAAGTGCCGAATGCTGGCCGCACGCACGTCGGGCGACGTGCCGGCAACGTGCGGCGTGAGCACGATATTCGCGAGCGTCACGAGCGCCTCCGGCGGTGCGGGTTCGCCCTCATAGACGTCGAGGCCCGCGCCGCCCAGCTCGCCCTGCGCGAGCGCAGCGGCGAGCGCCGCCGTATCGACCACGCTGCCGCGCGAAACGTTGACGAGAAAACCCTCTGGCCCGAGCGCGTCGAGCACCGCGCGATCGATCAGGTGCCGCGTTTGCGCGCCGCCCGGCGTCGCCACCACGAGGCAGTCGCTCCACTGGGCGAGCGCGAGCGGCGTCTCGAAGTAGCGCGCGCTCACGCCCTCGCGCGCTGCGCGATTGTGATAGCCGATCGCCATCTCGAAGCCCGCGGCGCGCCGGGCGATCTTCGCGCCGATCTGCCCGTAGCCGACGATACCGAGGCGCTTGCCCGTGAGCGTGGGCCGCATCGGCAGCGCGTCGCGCCAGACGCCCGCCCGGCACGCGGCGTCGAATTGCGGCACCGCGCGCACGGCGGCGAGCAGCAGCGCCAGCGCGTGATCGGCGACACAATCGGCGTTCACACCCGCCCCGTTGCACAGCGCGATGCCGCGCGAGCGCGCGTGATCGAGCGCGAGATTCTCGTAGCCCGCGCCCAGCGCCCCGACGAGTTCGAGTGCGGGCATGCGGTCGATTTCGTCGGCGGCGAGCCCGGTCGTGCCGTTCGTGAGCACCGCGCGCACCGTGCCGCCCTGCTGCACGAGCGCCTGCGAACGCTGCTGCGCGTCGGGTGCGTAGAGGACCTCGAAGTGTCGGCCAAGCTCGGCGCGGTCGGCGCCGGCGAGCGGGATCAGCACGAGCAGGCGTGGCATCTCGCTCGACGGCGAGGCAGGCGTGGCGGTGTCGTTCATGTCGGCATCATTGCTTCGAAATCCGAATCATCGTGGCGGATCCATCGATCGGTGCGGCGCTCACACCGCGGCCCCGGCGTAACGCGCCGCGATTTCCACGCGCGGCGCGGCCGCTTCGGCGGCGTTGCGCGCGCGGCGCACGTCGTCGGCGGGACTGCAGCCGAACAGGCGCTTGAACTCGCGGCTGAACTGCGAGGCGCTTTCGTAGCCCACGCGCGTGGCCGCCGCGCTCACGTTCATGCCGTCGTGCGTAATCAACAGGCGCGCGTGATGCAGGCGCGTGGTCTTCACGTACTGCATCGGCGAGGTCGAGGTGACGGCCTTGAAGTGCGCGTGAAACACCGCGAGGCTCATGCCCGCCTCGGCGGCCAGCGTCTCCACGTCGAGGTCGCCGCGATAGTCGGTATGAATGCGGCGCAGCGCCTTGGCGATGCGGCCGAAATGATGCTGATGCGTGAGCGCCGCGCGAATCGCGTCGCCCTGCTCGCCGCTCAGCACGCGGTAGCAGATCTCGCGCACGATCGACGGCCCGAGAATGCGCGCGTCGCTCGGTTGCGCAAGCGCTTCGAGCAGGCGCAGCACGGCATTCGAGAGCGCGGCGTCGAGCGGCGTCGCGTAGATGCCCACCGGCTCGGCCACGGCGCTGCCGCGCGTGTCGTTGAGCGCCATGAGCAGTTCGGCCACCATCGCGAGATCCATGCGAATCGAAATCGCGAGAATCGGTTTTTCGGGCGTGGCCTCGGTCTCGCACTCGAACGGCAGCGGCACGGAGAGCACGAGATATTGCTGCGCGTCGTAGATGAACACCTGGTCGCCGAGAAAGCCGCGCTTGCGGCCCTGGCAAACGATCACGATGCTCGGCTCGTACATCACCGGTCTGCGCGGATGGCTTTCGCTGCCGCGCAACAGGCGCACGCAGTCGATCGAGGTCGGATGCACGCCATCGCGGTCGGTGAGCTGCAGCAGCAACTCGACCATGCGGCTTTGCGTGCCATCGTCGGCTTGTGCACTTCTCATGACAATAGCGCCCCTGAATTCGTCGAAAAAAGCGGAGAAACAGGCTTGCCAATCTATCACTGAACGCCCGCGCGTGCCGGGCGCCAGGAGAATCAGGCAAGTCTTCGATAGATTCAGGTATTCCCTGGGTAGAGCGCGATCCTTAGCATGGGAACCCTGCCGCAACACCCATCGACCCAGCGCTTCGTGTAGATCGCCCGCTGCGTTCCGGCGTTTGCGCGCGCTTTTTTGCAAGTTCAGCAAGTCCTTCAGATTCAGGAGTCATCGCCCATGTACCCGACCTACGGATATGCCGCCCGCGACGCCGCCTCGCCGCTCGCCCCGTTCGAGTTCCAGCGCCGCGACCTGCGCGAACTCGACGTACGCATCGACGTGCAGTTCTGCGGCGTGTGTCACTCGGACCTGCATCAGGCCCGCAACGAATGGCGCAACACGCTCTATCCGGTCGTGCCGGGCCACGAGATCGTCGGCCGCGTGACGGAAGTGGGCAAGGGCGTCACGCGCTTCAAGGTGGGCGAGCTCGTGGGCGTCGGCTGTCTCGTCGACTCGTGCCGCACCTGCGCGAGCTGCGCGGAAGGCCTCGAGCAGTATTGCGAGAACGGCTTCGTCGGCACCTATAACGGCGTCGACCGCGTGAGCGGCGACATCACCTACGGCGGCTATTCCACGCAACTCGTGGTGGACGAAGCCTTCGTGCTGCGCGTGCCCGAGAGCCTCGATCCCGCAGGCGCCGCGCCGCTGCTGTGCGCGGGCATCACCACGTACTCGCCGCTGCGCACGTGGGGCGCGGGCCCCGGCAAGAAAGTGGGCATCGTGGGGCTCGGCGGCCTCGGCCACATGGGCGTGAAGCTCGCGCATGCGATGGGCGCGCACGTGGTGCTGTTCACCACCTCGCCTTCGAAGATCGAAGACGGCAAGCGCCTCGGCGCCGACGAAGTCGTGATCTCGAAAGATCCGGAGCAGATGCAGGCGCACGCCAACAGCTTCGATCTGATCGTCAACACGGTGGCCGCGCAGCACGACCTGAACCCGTTCATCGAACTGCTCAAGCGCGACGGCACGATGACGCTGGTGGGCGCGCCCGAGCACGATCACCCGTCGCCGCAGGTGTTCAACCTGATCTTCAAGCGCCGCCGCCTGGCGGGCTCGCTGATCGGCGGCATTGAGGAAACGCAGGAAATGCTGGACTTCTGCGGGCAGCATGGCATTACGTCGGATATCGAAATGATTGGGATGCAGGACATCAACCACGCCTACGAGCGCATGCTCAAGAGCGATGTGAAGTACCGCTTCGTGATCGACATCGATTCGCTGCGCCAATAAATGACCTCTGGCGCCTGACGTTACAACCTGCTCCCGCCGGGCCGTCCATTCCGGACGGCCCAACCCGCCCTCGCGCACCGAGGCCCGCCAGTTCCGGCCTCACGCAGTCGAGCGGCGCCGCCTCACGCGAGGCGCACGCCGCACTGAAACCGCTTTTACCGCTTTTTAACCGCCGCGCGCCGTTTGCGCGAGACGCCGGCACCGCGATGCGCTTGCGCCCTATGCGCAAGCGGCGCGGCTCACCCTTTCCCATCGTCGCGCGAATGTCGCTCTAGCCGTTCTAACCCGATTGAATCAGGAGTTCGCCCGTGATCGACCGCATCCAGGCGATGCGTACTTTCGTTCGCATCGTCGATACCAATAGCTTCACCAAAGCCGCGCAATCGCTCGACATGCCGCGCGCCAGCGCGACCACCTTGATGCAGAACCTCGAAGCGCTGCTCGGCACGCAACTGCTCGTGCGTACGACGCGCCGTCTTTCGCTCACGCCCGAAGGCGCCGCGTATTACGAGCGCGCCACGCAGATCCTCGCCGACATCGACGATGCCGAAGCGAGCGTGCGGCAATCGCCCGGCGCGATCGGCGGCAGGCTGCGCGTGGAAATGCCGGGGCTGATCGCCAACGCGATCGTGCTGCCCGCGCTCGACGATTTCCACGCGCGCTATCCGCAGATCGATCTCGTGATCGGCGTGAGTCTGCGCAACGTCGACCTCGTCGGCGAAGGCGTGGATTGCAGCATCCAGCTCGGCGAATTGCCCGATTCGGGGCTCGCCGCGCGGCGCCTTGGCGTGCTCGAGCACGTGACCTGCGCGAGCCCCGCGTATCTCGCGCGCCATGGCGCGCCGCAATCGCTCGACGATCTCGCGCAGCATCCCGTGGTGAATTTTCTTTCGCCGCTCACGGGCCGCCCGTTCGAGTTCGATTTCGAAGTGGACGGCAGCGCGACCAAGGTGAAGGTGGACGGCTTCGTGCACGTCTCCGACGAGTTCGCCTATCTCACCTGCGGCCTGCAAGGCTACGGCCTCGTCCAGCCGCCGCTGCTCGCGGCGCAGCCCTATCTCGACGGCGGCGCGCTCGTCGAAGTGCTGCCGCAATGGAAGCCGCTGCCCACGCCGGTCTCGGTCGCGTTCGTGAAGTCGCGCCAGGTCTCGCCGCGGGTGCGCGTGTTCGTCGACTGGCTCGCGGCACTGTTCGAGGACGCGGGCACGATCAATCGCGACCTGTCTCGCGTGCGGCAGTTGCTGGGAGGACTGCAGCCGGCTTGATGAAAATGGAGACGAAGACGCGGCGGGACGCGCCGTGCCCGCCCGTCTTCATCTTCATGCAGTCGTGCGCGAACGCACGGCGCTCACGCGAGGCGCGTCAGCGCCATGCCGCGCCGCGCATGAAAGCGCGCGACGGTCTCATAGGGCAGCCAGGCATCGGCTTGATACGGCGCGACGCCCGACGGGTTGTGAAACCACACGCCGCCATCGCTGCGTCCGTGCAGCAGAATCAGATGGCCGCCCTGACGCGCGTTCGCCCGCTCGGGATAGCGGATCTCGGGGCTCACGGAGACGATCGCGAGCGTGTCGGCGTTCAGGCGCGCGGCGCTCGTCTCGATGTCCTCGTCGGTCATCACCTCCACGCGCACGCTAAACGCCGCCTCGGCCCATGCCGCGAACGGCCGGTAGATGAGGCCGTCCACGCCGCCGTCCGCGCGCAGGCGGTAAACGCCGTGGCGCAGCGCCTCCTCCAGCAGCCCGGCGCGCGGCGCATGGGCGATGCCCCAGTAATCGAGCGCCGATTCGAAGCAGGTCAACCCGCACAGCCGCTTGGCCCAGAAGCGATAGTCGCCGGGCAGCGCAAAGCCGCTCGCGCGCCAGCCCGGATCGTCGCAGGGGTCCGCGCCCGCTTCGACGATGCGCGCCACCCACTCCGGGCTCCCCCACTGGCTGTGATACGGCACGCCGCGATGGCGGATCCCGCGCGCGAATGCGTCGCGTCCGTCATGCGCCACCTGCCCGGCCGACGGCTGTTCCGCCGGCTCATCCGCCGAGTTTTCCGCGGGCTTCTTCGTGAATGGGTTCAATCGTTCCTCACGGCATCGGCGCGCTGCCGGCGTCGTCCGAACATGGACAGAACCGCGGCCCGCGCCGGGGAATTCGCGTAAAACAGTATTGTCGCAAATACGGAAGCGCCCGCGCGCGCAGGCTTCCGAACGCCTCTGCCAGCCCAGGAACGGTCGTTGCGTCTCAATGTGTGGTTATCATCGAATGTTGCCAGGCAAAAGCTTTCGCAATTGTAAAATTATGCGTTTAGAATATTGTGCGCCCACGCTCTGCCGGCATGATCGCTTCCTGCAACGGTGCCGCGACACGCGATAAATAACCCAAAACCGACTCTAGATCCTCCCCCATTTGCAGCATGTCGAACGTTGAACACTCAACCGACTCGGCCTCGGTCGCGGAACGCGTACGCGAGCTGATGAGCCGTCACGGCATCGGCAAACGTCAGCAAACGACGGAGCTGTGCCGGATCCTCGATCTGAGCTTTTCGCAGGGACACCGCAAGCTGCGCGGCAACAGCCCGTGGACGCTCGCGCAAATCAAGAAAGTGGCCGAAGCGTTCGGCGAGCCGGCCGGACAACTGTTCGGCGCGCAATTGCTCGACCCCGGCATGGTGGGCGCGAACGCGCAGGAAGCGCTCCTGTGCGTGAGCGCCGTGGAGCTCGCCTGCACCGCCTGGGTCGGCGCGCCCGTGGAGCCCGGCAGCCGCCCGGATTTCGTCGCCTACGAGAAGCAGGGGCAGTGGCGCGTGGTGCGCCCCGACAGCGCGCTCTACCAGAACGCGCGCGAAGTTCACAAGATCGAGATCTACCCGCGCCGCGCCGAGTCGGACAAGCCGCTCATCGCCGTGGTGGACGACGACCAGGCCTCCGCCGACAACCTGCGCGACTACCTCGAACATTGCGGCTACACGGCGCACGCGCTCTACGGCCTCGCCGCATTCAATCAGGCGCTCGAGCACACCGTGTTCGACGGCGTGGTGATCGACTGGCTGTTCGGCACGCAGACTTCCGCCGAGGCGATCCGCAAGGTGCGCGCCTCCGAAAACCCCGACGCGCCCATCTTCGTGCTCACGGGCGAATTGCTGACGGGCAAGGCGAGCGAATCGGAAATCAGCCAGGTGGTGCGCCACTACAACGTGGCGTGCTACGAAAAGCCCGCACGCATGGCGATTCTCGTCGCCGATCTGGCCAAGCGTCTCAATCGCGGCTGACTCGCGGCTGACTCGCGGCCGACGTCAGCCGCGCACGGCCGGTCCGGCGCGCCCCAAGGCGCGCCGCTGCCGGTCACACCTTGTTTCCCCGCACGCGCTCCGGCCGCTCAGGTCCCAAGCTTCTCGCGCGCTTCGCCCGGGACGTGCCGCACTGGCGGCATGTGCGGCGCATCGAGCGCGCGCAGCAGCGACGCGCGCAGCACTTCGTAGTGCACGGGCTTGGGCAGCAAGTCGAAGAACGGATTCTCGATGGCGGTGGCCGCGGCCGCAAGCGCGGCCACGTCGGCGCTCACCGCGATCACGCGCGGACGCTTGCCGATCCCCGCGCCCTCGCGCGCCTGCAGCCCCGCCACGAACGCGTAGCCGTCGCGGCCCGGCATGTGCAGGTCGAGCAGCACGACGTCGCACTGCGTCTCGTCGAGGCGGGCCAGCGCGCTGTCCGCGTCGACCGCGGCAAGCGCCGCATAACCCATGTGCGCAACCATCTCGCAAAGCGACTCGCGCACCAGCGGGTTGTCGTCCACCACCAGCACCTGCTGCTGCGGCGCCTCGTCGTGGGCGGACGGCGTGAGCGCCTCGGCCACCGGCGCCGCCACTGTCGCGACGGGAATCGTCACCGTGAAGGTCGTGCCGAGGCCCACGCGGCTATCGGTTTCGATCGTGCCGCCGAACAGGTCGACGAGCCCGCGCACGATCGCGAGCCCCATGCCGGCGCCTTCGTAGCGGCGCGAGCGCGAGGTGTCGAGCTGCGTGAACTCCTTGAAGATGAGCGGGATCTGCGCGGCAGGCACGCCGGGCCCGGTATCGCTCACGATAATCGCCAACGTTTGCGCGAACGGCGCGCGCAATGGCACCGCCGCGCCCCACGCGAATTCGATACGCACCGAGCCGCGCTCGGTATAGCGGATCGCATTGGTCACGAGGTTATTGGCGATCTGGCGGATGCGGTGCGGATCGGCCACGAGCCGCTCGTGCGCGCCATGGCACGCGTGCTCGAACGCGAGGCCGCGAGCGCGCGCAGCCTGCTCGTTTTCGTCGACGATCGATTGCAGCAGCTCGCACGGGTCGAACGCTTCCTCGCGCAATTCGAGCTTGCCCGCGCCGAGGCGCGCGTAATCGGTGAGGTCCTTCATCTGCGCTTCGAGCTGGCGCGCGGCCGTTTCGAGCCGCTGGATCACCTTGCTGTCCGACTCCGAATGCGAGTTGAAGCCGAGCAGCTCGATCGACGAGACGATCGCGTGCAACGGCGTGCGCAGCTCATGGCTGAGCATGCCGAGGAACGCATCCTTGGCCATGCTCGCCTCGCGCGCGGCGCGGCTCGCCTGCGCTTCCGCCTCGAGCGCCGCGTGCTGCTGGCGGATGAGGCGCGTGCGCCGGTAGCCGTTCATCACGAGCAGCACCGCCGCCGCCGCGGAAAGCATCAGCAGCACGAGACCCGCCGCGAACAGCTCGCGGCGCTTCGCGATGAAGTCGCGCCGGATGTCCTCGCGCTCGGTCACGTCGGCGAAGCGCCGCGAGAGCGCGAGATCGGTCACCTGGGTCCACTGCGTGTCGAGCGCCATCAGCATGGGCACGGCGCGCTCGGGATTTTCGGCGAGCGTCGCGATCTCCGCGTCGAACGGCGCGATGGTGTCATGGATCGCAGCGAGATCGGCCTGCTGGCGCTTCATGAGATCGGGTTTGTTCGCGAGCTTGTGCGTCGTGCTCTTCATCACATTGAGCTTGGACTGCAGGACTTCGTAGCGCAGCCGCACCTTGTCGAGGTCGCGGTCGAGGCCGTCGGCGTAGATCAGCAACTGGCTCTCGAAGCGCGCGTAGGCGATCTGCATCTGCGCGGCATCCCAGTAGAGGCCGTCGTAGTTGCCGGTCAGGCGCTGCACCACGCCGGGATTGAGCAGGTTCGCGTAAAGCAGGTAGCCCACGGCCACCACCGGCGGCGCCAGCGCGGCAACCCAGATCAACACATGCAGCAGGCGCCGCAGCGGACGTCGCATCACCTTCTCACTGCTTGATGGTCATCGAAACGATCTGCCAGGCGAACTTGGCGTCGCCCGCCGCGCCGTCGAGCTCCATCGGGAACTGGTCGCGCGGATAGATCAGGAATAGCGGGCCGAAATTGCTCACCTTCAGGCGCTTGCCGTTCATCTCGTAGGCCAGCACCGCGCCGTAGCGCGCGGCGTCGGAAACGGGCACGACGCAGGTGTAGTCGTCGATGGTGTGGATTTCGATCTGGCTGCCGTAAGCGCCCACCTTACTGAGCACATCCGAGAGCAGCGGCCCCGTGAAAGTGGAGCGCGGCGTCCAGGCGGTGGTCGTCACGATCGAGTGCGCCGGCAGCCCGAGCAGCGCCGTCTTGCTGAAGTGATAAGCCGTGTGCGCGGCGTTATTGGTCATCCGCACTTCGCCATTCACATCGAGCTGGAGGGAGCCGTCCGCTGCGGCCAGTGCGAATCCCGGCGCCGGCGCGGCGGCCGCCGCCAGCAAGCCCGCGAGCGCCGCCGTGAAGCGCCGGCGCTCGCGGCAGGCGGGCCGGTCTTCGTGCCGGCCCTCTTGCACGACAACAGGATCCTGCATGGCTCTCGCTCCCCTGGCGCAAAATTCATTGTGTGGTCATGCCGCGGCCTTGCGCGCATTCGGACGCGCCGGCGTACGATATGGCCCTTTGCTTGACCCGCACGGTGCCGGTCTGCATGAGCCGACAAGCATAGGCATAATATCGTCAAACATTAATCCGACAATAGATGTCTTGTTCGCCTACGCATGCATCGGCAGTACGAGCCCGCGCGGCGCAACGGACCGTCATCGCACTGTCATTCCCGCCCCATGAACAAACCCGTCGTTCCGCTCACCTACGAACAGCTCGACCACTGGGTCGAATCGCTGCAGCCGTTGCTGATCGAAGAGGATTTCGCTGCGGTCGTCGGCATCCTGCGCGGCGGTGGGCCGCTCGCGCTGATGGTTTCGCACGCGACCGGCGCGAGCGTCGCGTTCCTGCGCTACGCGCGCGAGACGCGCGAAGTGCGCTGGGACTCCACGCTGCCCATGCCCGAGCCGGGCTCGAAGGTGCTGGTGTGCGAGGACATTGCCGGACGCGGCCATACGCTGGTCGATTGCATCGCGTTCCTGCGCGAGCACGGTCTCGTGGTGCGGACGCTCACGGGCGCCTATGACGACCTGAGCCGCCTGCGCCCCGATTATTCGATCGACGCGAGCGGCTATTTCGCGCTGTTCCCGTGGGAGCGCCAGGCCTACACCGACCGCTATCGCGCCGACTGGTCGCGCGAGGGCGCGCGCGAAGGCACGGGCATGGCCGACGATCACGACTACGCGGTCTACGCGGTCGACCTCGACGGCATTCTGCTGCCCGACATTCCGCTCTCGCGCTACGACGAGAATCTCGAAGCGGCGCTCGCCGAGCGCGACGCGCTCCTGCCGCTCGAGCGCATTCCCGACATCGACCTTCAGCACGCGCGCGCGATCATCACCGGCCGCCCGGAAATCGACCGCGAACGCACTCAGGCGTGGCTCGACCGGCACGGCTTCGGGCATCTGGAGCTGATGATGCGCGCCCCGGGCGAGCACGACGACACGCCTTCGGGGGCCGCCGCGCACAAGGCCGCCGCGGCAGTGCGCTGCGGCGTGACGCATTTCATCGAGAGCGATCCGGTGCAGGCCATCTACATCGCGCGGCTCGCGCCGCTCCTGCGCGTGATCTGGTGGAATGCGCAGGCGCGTGCGGGCACGCTGATCGGCGCGTCGGCCTGGGGTTGACGCGCGCCGCTAGCGCGGCGGCGCCTCGCGCTTCACGCCCGGCACAACGCTTTCGCCGGCCGCCGCCGGATCGCGGCCCAGCGCCCGCGCGGCGCGCGCCGACGCCACCACGATCAGCTTCATGGTTGCGCGCGTCGCCCCCACGAACAGCTTGCGCGCGGTGCGCTCGTCGAGCGTGTCGAAGTCGACGTCCGTGAGAATCACGCAAGGCGCCGACTGCCCCTTGAAGCGATAGATCGAATCGAGCAGCACGTCGCCGTCGCGATACTGCGGATTGCCGAACAGATCGTATTGCCCCGTGAAGCTGCGCAGCCGATGCGGTCCCAGATGGTCGAGCGCCGTGAAATGCGAGTGCTCGCGGCCCCGGAACGACAGCACCACGATGTCCTGCTTGCGAAAGCCGAGCGAGAGCGCCTGGGTGATCGCACGCTTGGTCGCCGCCACCACGCCGGACTCCGGCGCGCCATGCGCCGGACCCGCGCCCTCCGCGCCCGTTCCGGCGGGCTCGTCCCAGACAGCGAGCGTGACCTCGGAGCCGTCGAACGGACTGCCCGCCGCGTGCTGCGCGAGCGCGGGCACGACGTCGCCCGCCGCCTCGCGCAGGAACGCGAGAATGTCGCGCGGGCTGCGGTAGTTGGTGGTCTCGCGCAGCGCGGTCCAGCCGGGCAAGGCCACGGGCTCGCGCATATAGAGGTTCTGCAGGGGGTCTTCGAGCCACCACCACGCCGCGCCCGGGCGCAGCAGCCGCGCGAGCGCGTCGACCCATGCCGGCTGGAAATCCTGCCCCTCGTCGACGATCACCACGTCGAACTGCCAGCGCGCGTCGATGGGCGCCTGCGCGAAGCGCCGCTCCAGATCCTCGAAGACCTGCGTACCCTCGAAATCGGGTACATGCCCGCTGTCGCGCGAAACCCAGTCGCATAGCTGATGGTAGTTGGCCACCCTCGCCTCGGGCGGCGCGACCTTGGAGATATGGTCCGCGAGCGGCCGGTTGAAGCAGACATAGAGCGTGCGCGCGCCGCGCGCGAGCGCATCGTTCATCACCTGCAGCGCGAGCTGTGTCTTGCCCGAGCCCGCCGTGCCGATCACGCGCAGACGAAACGGCTCGAATTCGAGACGCCGCGCCCAAGTGGCGAGCCCGCCCGCGAGACGCGTGACGAGCGTGCCCGCCGCGCCCACCAGCGCGCTGGCGTCGGGGGTGAGGGACAGCTCGTCGGCGAGAAAATGATGGATCTTCGCGGCGCACGGCAGGCGCGGCTCGTCGGCGGGGAGCGCCTCGCGCACGATGGCCGCGAGTTGCGACTTGCGCGTGGCATCGACGATGCGCGAAGGCTGCACGCCCGCGATCGCCGGCTCGCGCACCACGTGGTCGGGGCAGTAAAAAAGCGCGTCGAGCCCGTAGTGGCCCACGCCGAACGCGGCCGCGAAGCGCCGGTGCAGCGCCTCCACCGTGCGCGCGAGCCCGATCGCGACATTGCGCTCGGTCTGCAGATACGCCTTCACGAGACCGTTTTTCGTCTCGCGCAGGAAGCCCGTCTTCTGCTCGACGATCAGCGCGCGCCCGGACGGGCTCACGATCACGAAGTCCGCCTCGCCGAACACGGAGAACCCCTCCGTGAGGCGCGTCCAGTGCACGCCGTGATAGACGGTGTAGCCGGCGGGCAGGCCGCGCTCGAGGAGCGCAAGCGTTTCGCGTTCGCGCGCGGCGGCGCCGGTCGCTTCGAGGTGCTGCCAGTCGTCGGGGACAATGCGGGCCATGAGCGGTACTCGTCGCGGTGTGACAGGTTGTGCCAAGCTGTGCCAGGGAGTGCAGCGGCTATTCTACGTATCTATCTATCCGCGCGAGGGCGCACGTTCGAGGCAGGATTTCCTCGCCGTATCCGGCCCGCTACCCCGCCAGCACCTCGCTATGGACGCGCTGGCCGATCCGCCGGAACAGTACGGTCAGCTCCGCATTGACCGCCAGGACGGCGCGCCGGCGCGACGCCTCGATCAACGCCCGAATGTCACCCAGCAGCGTTGCGGGCGCTGCCGCTAGCTCACCCGGTAGCTTGTGATTGGCCATGCCACGGTTCCTTCGCTCCGCCGATTCCATTTCCGGCGATTGCCCTGCGCGGGTTCGCCACCCGCCAGGGCGCCTTGGGCGGCGGCCTGCCCCCGACTGAACATAGCGCATGAACATCGCCCCGGATTTGTGCGTCGCCAGTGCCGTGCCGACCTCGATCGGCACGCATGAGCAGATGGCTGATCGGATTTCGGGAAACAGGGACCGACGCGAAACAAAAATCCCGCTCGAATCGTGTATCGTTGCGGTCCTGGCCCTCATCGGAAGGGCCGCGCCGCGCGCCGCTTGCGCCAGTTGGCCCGACGCATCGCGCGCCCATTTTTTCGCTGCAAAGGAGAGAGCGCCGCATGATCAAAATCTGGGGACGCCCCAACTCGGTGAACGTCCAGAAAGCGCTGTGGTGTTGCGACGAACTCGTGCTGCCGTTCGAGCGTATCGACGCGGGCGGCCCGTTCGGCCACCTCGACGAGCCGTCCTACCTCGCGATGAACCCGAACGGCAAGATTCCGACCCTCGTGGACGGCAATTTCGTGCTGTGGGAATCGAACGCGATCCTGCGTTACCTGGCCATGGAGTACGGCCCCTCGAGCCTGCTCTACCCGGCCGACCCGAAGGTGCGCGCCTCGATCGAGCGCTGGCTCGACTGGTCGATCGGCACGCTCGCGCCCGCCGAGCGCCCGCTCTTTCTCGCGCTCGTTCGCACGCCGGCCGACCAGCGCGACCCCGTGAAGATCGAAGCCGACGTGCAAAGCGTGGCCGCGCTGTGGACGCTGCTCGACCACCATCTGCAAGGCCGATTCTTCCTCGAGAACGAGCGCTTCTCGCTCGCCGATATCGTGCTGGGCGCGTTCGCGCGGCGCTGGTTCGGGCTCGAGGGCATCGAGCGGCCCGCGTTGCCGAACCTCGAGCGCTGGTATCAGCGCCTCGCGCAGCGTCAGGGCTTTCGCAAATACATCGATCTGCCGCTGACCTGATCGAGCGGATCTGGCCGGCGCATGCCGCGCGGCGCGCGCTCCTGGACGCGAGCGCGGCGCCCGGGCGCGCCAGCGCGGGCACCGCGTGCCCCGTATAATCGCGGCATGAAGACAGCAAAACCGTCCCCGGACACTGCGGCCCCGCACGGCCACGCGCATGACCACGATCACGCCCACGAGGCGCACGATCATCGTCATGGCGTGGGTGGCGCGAACGGTGCGGATGGCGCGCACGGCGGCGCGTCGCTCGAGAGCGCGCTCGCGATGGCCGAAGCCTACTGCCGCGAGCGCGGCGAAAAGCTCACGCCGATCCGCCGCAAGGTGCTCGAACTGCTGCTCGCCTCGGGCCGCGCGACCAAAGCCTATTCGCTGCTCGACGAAATGCGCCAGATTCATCCGGGATCGGCGCCGCCCACGGTCTATCGCGCGCTCGACTTCCTGCTGGCGGCGGGACTCGTTCACCGCATCGAATCGATCAACGCATTCGCCGTCTGCCACGATCTCACGCAGTGTCAGCACGGCATCCTCGTCGTCTGCCAGCAATGCGGCAACGTCACCGAGCTGCACGAGCCCAAGCTGCGCCAGGCACTGGTCGCGCAGATCGAAGCCGCAGGCTACCGGCTATCCGGCGATGGCATCGAACTCAAGGGCGTCTGTGCGCAATGCCAGGCGACCGAGCCTGGCGAGGCGGGCGCCGAAGACGCGCAAGCCGCGAAGGCCACCGCACAGTCCTGACGGCGTGGACGTCCATCCACGCCACCACCAGGGCGCGCCTTCAGCGCCTGATAACACCCATCACGGCCCCTCCGGAATCAAGACACCTACCGCGCGTCGATCGCGTCGCTCAGCAACGCCACCAGCGCCTCGGGCCTCGCAGGCTTGGTCATGAAGTGCTGAAAGCCCTCGCCGATGCTGCGTAAGCGCCAGCTCTCGTCGGTGTGACCGGTGAGCGCCACCGCGACGGCCGGGGCGTGATCGCCGCGAATCTCATGGTCGCGCAGGCGCTGGATCAGGTAGAAACCGTCCATCTCGGGCAGGTCCAGATCGCAGACCACGGCGTCGGGCATGAGACTCAGCGCCGCTTCCACGCCCGCTTCGGCGTCCTCCACCGCAATGACCCGGGCCCCCTCCGCCTCCAGCAAGGAAGTCAGGGAGTCCCGGCTTTGCGGGTCGTCTTCGACCAGCACGATGGTCGTCTGGTCGAGCTTGTGTACTGCATTCATTGTGTTTGCTTGAGTGCCGTTCTGTCTGTTTGGCTCGCCGCGCGACGCAATGGACGCGCGGCGAGCCGCGGGCAACACACTACGGGCAACGCACCCGATCGCCCAATTAGAGCAATCCCGATGCCATGCGTTCAGCCCGGCGTCGCGCACGATAGCCGCAGTCGAGGTCACGCCGATGACAGCCGCGCGCAACGCGCCGGCCCGCGCCGGCTTGGCCTTCTGGCCCCACGAGCCGATGCGCCCAGGCCGGGACTACCGGTAGCGATTGCAAAATTCGTCCATTGCGACGCGGGTGGGGGTGGCGGGCCGCAACGCCGATCTGGCACTCGAACGGTCTCGCGATGCCGGAACGAGCCTGGATGCGATCAGAGAGGCCGTATGCCTTGCGTGATCAGCGCCACGGCGTGACGCGCGATTTCCTCGGCGCCGACGCGGCGCGGCACGAGGTCGTTGCGCCACACGTGCGCCGTGGCGAGCGGCAGCAGCGTGAGCCCGAGCAGCGACTGGAACAGCAGCGACGGCTCCAGCGCCGCGTTGAGCTTGCCTTCGCGCTGCCAGCGCTCGATGGCCGCGTGCGCCGCGCGCTGATGCTCGTGGCCATAGCGCTCGTGCATGCGCTGACGCAGCAAACCGCCCTCGCTGATCACCTCGCGTATCCACAACGGCGCGAACCACGGATGCGTCTGCCCCAATTCCACGAAGCGCTGCGTGAGCGCCGTGAACGCGGCGACCGGGTCATCGGGATATTGCTCGAGCCAACCGCTCATCTCCGAACGCAAGGGGACGAAACGCTCGTCGATGAGCACGTCGATCAGCTGCTCTCGCGTCTTGAAGTAGTAGTGCACCATTGCGGGCGTGACGCCGGCCTCGCGGGCGATCGCCGCTAATGGCGTGTCGACGATGCCCTGGCGCGCGAACAGCGCGAGCGCCGTGGCAATCAGGCGCTCGCGCTGCTCGGCGCCGCCCACGCCGCCGCTCGGCCGGCCGGGCCGGCGCGGCGCGGGCTTTGCGAGAGCGGCATGCGCCGTCGATGCGAGAACTTCCGGCGTTTTAGCCGATGTTTCAGCAGATTGCGTGGCCGATGAGACGGCTTGCGAGCGTGTCGCCCGCGCGTTGGGCTCTTTCATCTGGTTACGTTTTCGGACTTTGACGGCCAACAGGAACTGTCCTAATATTAATCTTCAAGTTAATTAATTTCAAGATCGAAGGCGATCTCGAAGCAATCGAGAAAAGCTGGAGACTTTCGATGCAATCCCCCATGCAAGACACGACTCAAGCCACCCAAGGCGCTGCAGCGCCCGCCACGGCCGACCATCCGCCGATCCGGCTGCTGTTTCCCGCGCTGCTGCTCGTCATGCTGCTCGCCGCGCTCGACCAGACCATCGTCTCGACGGCGCTGCCCACCATCGTGGGCGAACTGGGCGGGCTCGACCGGCTCTCGTGGGTCGTCACCGCGTATCTGCTGACGTCCACCATCGTCGTGCCGCTCTACGGCAAGTTCGGCGACCTGTATGGCCGCAAGATCGTGCTGCAGACGGCCATCGGCATTTTCCTGCTCGGCTCCGCGCTGTGCGGCGTGGCGCAGAACATGGAGCAGCTCATCGCGCTACGCGCGCTGCAGGGCGTGGGTGGCGGCGGCCTCATGGTCGTGACCATGGCCGCCATCGGCGACGTCATCGCGCCCGCGCAGCGCGGCAAGTATCAGGGTCTGTTCGGCGGCGTGTTCGGCCTCGCGACCGTGGTCGGGCCGCTGCTCGGCGGCTTTCTCGTCGAGCATCTGTCGTGGCGCTGGATCTTCTATATCAACCTGCCGCTGGGCGCCGTGGCGCTCGCCGTGATCGGCGCCGTGTTCAAGCCGCGCGTCACGCAGGTAAAACACGTGATCGACTACATGGGCGCGGGCTGGCTCGCCGCCGCCCTCACCTGCCTGATCCTCTTCACGAGCGAAGGCGGCTCGCTCTTGCCATGGAGCTCGCCGCAGTTGTGGCTCACGCTCGTGCTCGGCGTGGTGGCGGTGGCGGGCTTCATCCACGAGGAAAAGCACGCCGTCGAGCCCATCATGCCGCTGGAACTCTTTCGCGAGCGCACCTTCGTGCTCTCTAGCGCGATTGGCTTCATCGTGGGCGTCTCGCTGTTCGGCTCGGTCACGTTCCTGCCGCTCTATCTGCAGGTCGTGAAGGGCTCGACGCCTTCGCAAGCCGGCATGCAGATGCTGCCGATGATGGGCGGCGTGCTGGTCATGTCGATCATCTCGGGCCGGCTCATCAGCAGACTCGGCAAGTACCGCATCTTCCCGATCGTCGGCACCGCGCTCGTGGCCGCCGCGATGATGCTGCTCGCGCAACTGCGCATCGACACGCCGATCGCGCGCATGTATCTCTACATGGGCCTGCTGGGCTGCGGCTTGGGCATGGTGATGCAGGTGCTGATTCTCGCGGTGCAGAACACGGTCGCGTTCAGGCACATGGGCGTGGCCACCTCGGGCGCGACGCTGTTTCGCTCGATTGGCGGCTCGGTAGGCGTGGCCGCCTTCGGCGCGGTGTTTTCCCACGGCCTGAATGCGCGCCTCGCGACCTTGCTGAGCAGCGGCGTCGAGCTGCCCCAGCCGCTCACGCCCGAGGCGATCCATCATCTGCCGCCCGCGGTGCTCGCCCAGTATCTCGACGCCTTCGCGGGTGCGCTGCACATGGTCTATTTTTCGGCGGCGTGCGTGGTCGTGCTGGCGTTCGCGTTTGCGTGGCTGCTGCGCGACGCACCGCTGCGCAAGCATCCGTAAGCTCCGCGACGGCGCGCGGCCCCGCCGTTCCTGCGCGCCGCCCCCCCTCCAGCCCCTTGCGGGCACACTTCGTTGCCGCGCCCCACGACCTTCGCGTGCGGGCGCCAACCTTACGTTTTCTGTCAAAAACATTACGATTAGCTAAAATCCTGTGGCCGCGCGCCTGACAGGGCGGTCGGCGCAATCGCACGCGACGCTCACTCAGCCGTCGCGCCCCAATAAAGCGCATCACCCAGCGCACACTACACAGGAAAAGACCTACCCATGGACGTCAAGACCGAGCCAGCCGTGCACGACGCGCACGACACCAGGAGACGCGTGCTCGCCATTGTCGGCGCCTCTTCGGGCAATCTCGTCGAGTGGTTCGACTTCTACATCTACTCGTTCTGCGCGCTGTATTTCGCGCCCTCCTTTTTCCCGAGCGGCAACACCACGACCCAGTTGCTGAACACCGCCGGCGTGTTCGCGGCGGGCTTCCTGATGCGCCCGATCGGCGGCTGGCTGTTCGGCCGCATCGCCGACCGCCACGGCCGCCGCGCCGCGATGATGATTTCCGTGCTGATGATGTGCGGCGGCTCGCTCGTGATCGCTGCGCTGCCGACCTATGCGCAGATCGGCGCGTTCGCGCCGCTATTGCTGCTGGTCGCGCGGCTCTTTCAGGGGCTCTCGGTGGGCGGCGAATACGGCACGAGCGCAACCTACATGAGCGAGGTCGCGCTCAAGGGCCGGCGCGGCTTCTTCGCTTCGTTCCAGTACGTGACGCTGATCGGCGGCCAGCTCTGCGCGCTGCTCGTGCTCGTGATTCTGCAGCAGACACTCTCGACCGAGGAGCTCAAGGCGTGGGGCTGGCGCGTTCCGTTCGTGGTGGGCGCGGCCGCCGCGCTGGTCTCGCTGTACCTGCGCAAGTCGCTCGACGAAACCTCCACCAGCGAGTCGCGCCACAAGAAGGACGCCGGCACGATCCGCGGCGTGTGGCAGCACAAGGGCGCGTTCCTGACAGTGGTGGGCTTCACCGCGGGCGGCTCGCTGATCTTCTACACGTTCACGACCTACATGCAGAAGTACCTCGTGAACACGGCCGGCATGCACGCGAAAACGGCCAGCAACGTGATGACCGGCGCGCTGTTCGTCTACATGCTGCTGCAGCCCGTGATCGGCGCGCTCTCGGACAAGATCGGCCGGCGCATGTCGATGATCGTGTTCGGCACCTTCTCGGTGCTCGGCACGGTGCCGCTCATGCATGCGCTCAAGGACGTGTCGAGCCCGCTGGCCGCATTCGCGCTCATCGTGGTCGCGCTCGCGATCGTGAGCTTCTACACGTCGATCAGCGGCCTCATCAAGGCCGAGATGTTCCCGCCCGAAGTGCGCGCGATGGGCGTGGGCCTCTCGTATGCGGTCGCCAACGCCCTCTTCGGCGGCACGGCCGAGTACATGGCGCTGTGGTTCAAGTCGATCGGCAGCGAGTCGACGTTCTACTGGTACGTGACGGCGCTGTGCGCGATCTCGCTGGTCGTGTCGTGGCGCATGCGCGATCCGAGCAAGGAAGGATATCTGCGCCACGAGCCCTGATCGGGCTACCGCGCGGATCAACAAGCCAGGCGGGAAAAAGCGCGGCGCGGCGCGGCCCTGCCCGCTCCGCGCGCTTTCAGGCGGGTTCGATGTCCCCTTCCATGGCTCGCTCCATCGCGCGTTGCAGCGTTTCGTAGACCTTCGGTCGATTGCACTGCGAAACATTGAAACGCAGCAAGCTGCCCGCGCTGCGCGACACGCTGAAGACGTTGCCCGGCGCGAGCACCACGCCGTGCGCGAGCGCCTCGCGCGCGACGCGCGCGGCGTCGAGCCCATCGGGCAATTGCGCCCACAGCAGCATGCCCGCCTGCGGGCGCGTCCACGCCGTGATGCTCACCGACGCCAGGCGCCGCAGCGTCTCGCCCATCGCGTCGGCGAGCTTCGCGCGCAAGCCATCCAGATAGCGGCGATACGTGCCGTCCACCAGCAGCCGCTGCACGAGATCCGCGGCCAGCTCGCCGTTGCCGAACGACACCGACAGCTTCAGGTCGACGAGCGGCTCGATCCACTCCGCGCGCGCCGCGATATAGCCGCAGCGCGCCGCCGCCGTCATCGTCTTCGAGAAGCTGCCGATGGCCACCACGCGCGCGAGGCCGTCGAAGGCGGCGAGACGCGGCGCCGGATCGGTTTCGAAGTCGGCGAAGATGTCGTCCTCGACGATCAGGAGATCGCGCTCCTCGGCGAGCTTGAGCAGCCGATGCGCAACGGTGGGCGCGAGCGTCGCGCCGGTGGGGTTGTGGATCGCCGAGTTGGTCACGTAAAGGCGCGGACGATGCTCGGCGAGCACGCGCTCGAACGCCGCGAGGTCGGGGCCCGTGGGCGTATACGGCACGCTCACGACCTTCACTCGATGCACGCGCAACAGGGCCTGGAAGTTGAAGTAGCACGGGTCGTCGACCACCACGGTGTCGCCGGGCTCGAGCAGGAAGCGGCACAGGAGATCGAGCGCCTGGCTGCCGCCGTCGGTGAGCACGATCTGCTGCGGCGCGGCCTCCACGCCGTGCTGCGCGAGCCGCCACGCGAGCTGCTGACGCAGCGCCGGCAGGCCGGGCGGCGAGGCATAGTCGGTGAGCTGGGCGTGCGGGTCGCGCGCGATGGCGCGCAGCGCGCGGCGCACGGCATCCTGCGGCAGCCACGATGCGGGCAGCCAGCCGCAGCCGGGCCGCAACGCGCGCGCATCGGTTTCGAGCGACTGGCGCGTGAGCCATAGCGGATCGATCTCGCGATCGAGGCGCGGGCCCGCCGCGCCCATCGGCCCGCGCGCCGCGAAGGCGCCGTATGGCCCGAATGCCCCTTGAGCGCCCTGAGCGCCCTGAGCGCCCGTCAGCCCGTGCCCCGCCACGAAAAAGCCGGAACCGCGCCGCGCGATGAGCGCGCCTTCGGCCACGAGCCGTTCGTAGGCCTCCACCACCGTGGACTTCGAGACGCCGATCTGCTCGCTCATCGTGCGGATGGACGGCACGCGCGCGCCCGCCGCCAGCGCGCGCGACGCGATGCGCTCGCGCAACGCCTGCATCACCTGCTCGACGCGGGTAAGCGCCAAGCGCTCTGTCTGCCGGATGTCTTCCATCTGTACTGCTCCGTGCTCAATACAGTTTGTCAAAATTGTACTGATCTGTAGCTTACCGGTTTGCCGCCCCGCGCGCATGATGACCCGACCCGCACCGGCTCTTCCCGACGACACCCCAATGCGCAAATCGCTCGATTCCACCACCGACGGCTGGCTCTGCGGCCTCGCCGGCGTCCTCATCTTCAGCGGCTCGCTGCCGGCCACGCGTCTGGCCGTGCTCGGCCTCGACCCGATTTTCCTCACCGGCGCGCGCGCCACGCTCGCGGGCGCGCTCGGTGTGCTGCTGCTGCTCGTCCTGCGCGCGCCGCGGCCCGAGCGGCGCGAGATCGGGCCGCTCGCGATCGTCGCGCTCGGGGTGGTGGTGGGCTTTCCGCTCCTTACCGCGCTTGCGCTGCGTCACGTCAGTTCGGCTCGTGCGATCGTCTTCGTGGGGCTGTTGCCGCTCGCCACGGCGATCTTCGGCGTGCTGCGCGCCGGCGAGCGTCCACAACCGGCGTTCTGGGTCTTCTCGGTCATCGGCAGCGGCGCCGTGGTCGCGTTCGCGCTGCGCCACAGCGTGGACGCGTCGCCCGTGGGCGACGCGCTGATGCTGGCCGCCATCGTCGCCTGCGGACTGGGCTATGCGGAAGGCGCGCGGCTCTCGCGGCACCTGGGCGGCTGGCAGGTGATCTGCTGGGCGCTCGCGATCGCGCTGCCCGTGATGGCGCCGCTCGCCTGGTGGTTCATGCCCGCTTCGTTCGCGGCGGTGGGCGCGGCCTCGTGGTGGGGGCTCGCCTATGTCTCGCTCTTCAGCATGCTGATCGGCTTCGTGTTCTGGTATCGCGGCCTGGCGCTCGGCGGCATCGCGGGCGTCGGCCAACTGCAATTGCTGCAACCGTTCTTCGGCTTCGTGCTCGCCGCCCTGCTGCTGCACGAGACGGTGCCGCCCGCGATGATCGTCGTGACCGTGGTGGTGATCGGCTGCGTGGCCGGCGCGCGCCGCTTCGGGCGCAATGCGGCGGCATCGAATCGCGCGCCGCAGGCGCAACGCGGATGACCTCGCCGAAGTGCGAGCGCCGGCGCAGTGGCGCCGCGTTAGCGCCCAAGCGCCGACGCAATGTGGCCGCCGTGCGGCCCCAGCGCCGCCGAAGCCGCCTCGCCGGGCGGCGCGATTTTTGACGCGCTTCATTTCAGCGCGCGCCCAAGGCATAGTGGGGAGCGTTGCCGCGCTGCGCACCTTGGCCTCACGCGCACCTGATCCGCGCGGCGCCCACGAACCCGCGCCCAACTCATGAATGCCCCTCGCATCGCCGCGCCGCGCCTGCGCGACGCCACGCCCGCCGACTTCCCCGCCATCGCCGCGATCTATGCCCATCACGTGCTACACGGCGCGGCCTCGTTCGAGGAGACGCCGCCCTCGCAGGACGAACTGCTGCGCCGCCATGCCGCCGTGCGCGAGCAAGGCTTGCCGTGGCTCCTCGCCGAAATCGACGGCCAGGTGGCCGGCTATTGCTACGCCACGCCCTACCGGCCGCGCGCGGCCTACCGCTACACCATCGAAGATTCGATCTATATCGACGAAGCGTTTCGCGGACGCGGCCTCGGCCGCAAGCTCCTCGCAGCGCTGATCGCGCGTTGCGAGACCGGGCCGTGGCGCCAGATGATCGCCGTGATCGCCGACCCCAAGGGCGGCTCGCTCGCGCTGCACGAGCACCTGGGCTTCGAGCGGGTGGGCACGCTGCGCGCGGTCGGCTTCAAGCACGACGCCTGGCGCGACACGACGCTCATGCAGCGCGCGCTGGGCGAAGGCCAGCGCACCCTGCCAGCCCGGGCCATGGACGACGCCGCGGACAACGCGGACAAAACAGCAGCCCGCACATCGGCGCAACGCACGAACGCGCGAACCTGAGCGCAAAGTGAGCATCGTGCGCCTCGATGCGGCGCGCACGCCCTTACAATACGTCCTCCAGGCAGACCGGCCGCGCGCCGGTCCGGCAGACTTCGAGGACTTCGCGCTTATGGAATCCCTGTTCAATCATGTTCACCCGTCCAACTGGAATTTCCTGTGGGACGCCCTCACCAGCTTCGCGCTGCGCCTTTGCGCCGCCGCGGCGATCCTCTGGATCGGCTGGTGGATCGCGCGGCGCATCGGCAACTGGCTCGCGCGCCAGGCCAGCATCGACGCCACGCTGCGCCCGATCGTGCGCGACTCGTCGCTGTGGGGCGTACGCCTTATCGCGATCGTCGGCGCGCTCTCGCAAGTGGGCGTGCAGACCGCGAGCATCGTGGCCGTGCTCGGCGCCGCGGGTCTCGCCATCGGCCTCGCGCTGCAAGGCACGCTGCAGAACATCGCCGCGGGCATCATGTTGCTGCTGCTGCGGCCCTTCAAGGTGGGCGACTATATCGACGGCGGCAGCGGCGTGAGCGTCGCGGGCACCGTCGAGGAAGTGAATCTCTTCACGACGCGCCTCACGAAACCCGACGGCATCTGCGAATACGTGCCCAACAGCGCGCTGTGGAGCAATTCGATCCGCAATTACAGCCGCAATCCCACGCGCCGGCTCGACCTCGAAGTGGAGGTCTCGGTGCGCGACGACGTGAACCGCGCCATCGAAGTCCTGCGCACGCTCGCCGCCGCCGAGCCGCACGCGCTCGAATCGCCCGCGCCGCAGGTCATGGTGAGCCGCTTCGACGACAGCACGGCAGTCCTGAACATTCGCGTCTGGTCCAGCATCGACACGTTCTGGGACATGCGCTGGAGTCTCTCGCGCAAGGTGCGCCAGGCGCTCAACGACGCGCAATGCGCGCTGCCGCTGCGCACGCGCGAACTGCACATCGTGCAGACCCAGCCCGCGCCCCCCGCTCATGCCGCGCAGGTCGCTCAGGTCGCTAAAGAGGCGCAAGCGGCACAAGCCAGCCTGGCCGCCGCAGCGGGCCAGCCGGCCCAGCGCGGCGCGTGACGTGACGCGCCGCCAGCGAACGCCCGCATGAACGCCTTCGACACTTTCGCGCGCCGCCTGCGCACGCTCGCCACCCAGCTCGTGCCGCACGGGTATCTCGCGCTGCTGCTCGTCGTCGACGGGCTGATGCTCTTGCGCCCCGTGGCCGAGAACGTGCTGCGCCATTCGCGCGGCTCGTGGTTCGAGGACTGGGTCTCGCTCATCAACGCTTTCGGCGTGCTCGCGCTACCGCAGGCCGTGATCGCGGCGGGCCTCACGACCATGGCGCTCGGCATCGCGCTGCGCGCCCGCGTGGCCTGGGGCCTCTCGCTCCTGCTGCTCGCGGCGGCCGGCGGCATCAGCCTGTGGGGCGACTATCGCAGCGGCGTGGTATTCGTCTTCACACTCGCGCTGGCCGTCGCGCTCGTCTACTACTGGCGGCGCTTCGACCGCTCGAGCTTCGCCGCGAGCAGTTTGTTCGCGGTCCTGAGCATCAGCTCGCTGCTCATCTATGCGGTGTTCGGCGCGCTCTATCTCGGCGACGGCTTCGCGCCGCCCATCCGCACCATCGTCACGGCGTTCTACTTCTCGATCGTGTCGATGTCGACGGTAGGCTACGGCGATATCGTGCCGCACTCGGACACCGCGCGGCTCTTTACTGCCTCGATCATCGTGCTCGGCATCACCGTGTTCGCCACGTCGATCAGCGCCGTGCTCGGGCCAGTGATCGGCGGCAAGCTCAAACGCATCGTGAAGGGAGGCATCTCCAACGTGACCCGCAAGAACCATTATTTGATCGTCGGCGCCTCGCCGCTCGCGCACAGCGTGTACGCGGGCCTCAGGAAACGCGGCTATGCCGTCACGGTGGTCGTCGCGCCCGGCACGCAGCACAACTATCCGCCCGAGGCCGATCTCGTGGAAGGCGACGCGAGCGATACGGCCACGCTGCATCACGCGGGGGCGGAAACGGCGCTCGCCGTGCTCGCGCTGCGCATGGACGACGCCGAGAACGCCTTCGTGATCCTCGCGATCAAGGAACTCGCGCCGAAGGTCCGCACCGTGGCGCTCGTGAACGACAGCCGCAACCTGCAGCGCCTGCGCCTGTTGCAGCCCGACATGGTGTTCTCGCCGCAACTGCTCGCGGGCGAATTGCTCGCGCGCACGCTCAATAACGAGACCATCGACAACGATCTCATCGAGCATTTGCTGTTCGGCAAGACCCAGGCGGGCGCGGCCGCTTGATACGCCCTTCCCCGGTCGGCAAATAGCGACTATCAACGCCCGCGCATGCGCAGAACGCCCCGCTTCGCCTATCCTCGCGATGCGGGTCGTCCGGGCGCGGCTTCCGGCTCGCTGCTGCGGATTTTCTGGTCGACGCTCCGGCTCGGCGGTTCAGACCGCCGCGACGCTTGCTCGCTCGAATCCGTATTTCACCGGCCGCGCCTTCCTCGCTTCCTTTCGTCCATCATGTCCACCCCAGCGCCCGCCCAAGCCGATCCGGACGCCGCTTTCGCCAGCCCACGCGCCGACGCCAGTGCCACGGACGCCCCGCCGGGCCTTGCCGGGCCGCTGCGCACGCTGCTGCGCAGCCTCGGTCAGGTCGTCCTGCAGCGGCATGCCGGCACCGGGGCGTGCCTGCTCGCCGCGCTCGCCCTGTGCGACTGGCGGCTCGCGTGCGCGGCGCTGATCGGCGCGACGACGGCCAATCTCTGCGCGCTGCTGGGCCGCCAGTCGCGCCAGGCGATCCGCGACGGCCTCGCGGGCTTCAACGGCGCGCTCGCGGGACTGGCGGCGTTCACCTTCGCGAGCGATACGGTCACGGCCGTCGCCCTCGCGCTGCTCGCGTCGGCGGCCAGCGCGTGGATAGGCGCGCCGCTCGCGCGCTGGCTGCGCCACGCGGACCTCCCCGTCTATTCGGCCCCCTGCCTGATCGCAACCTGGGCGTGGCTCGCGCTGGGCGCCGGCGGCAAGCACGCGGCCATGGCCAGCGCGCTCGCGCCGGCCCGGCTCGCGCGGCCCTGGCTCGACGCGGCGGCGGGCGTCTTGAGCGGCGTCGCGCAAACCACGTTCGCCTCGGGCGCGCTCCCGGGCCTCGTGCTGCTCGCGGGCCTCGCGTGGTCGTCGCGCCGCGCGGCGGCCTGCGCGCTCGGCGGGGCCGCGCTCGCGAGCGCCATCGAATATGCCTTTGGCGCCGCGCCCGCGAGCTTCGCCGCCGGGCTCTGCGGCTTCAACGGCGCGCTCGCGGCGCTCGCCGCCAGCGCGCTCGGCACGCGCGCCGCAGTCTGTGCGACGATGCTTGCCGCAGTGCTGCACCTCGCCGCCGTGCGCCTGGGCCTGCCCGCCATGACCGCGCCGTTTGCCATCGCCGGCTGGGCCGTGCACGGCGCGTGGCGCCTGATGGCGCTGAAGCGGCCGCACCCGCGCCGTGCGCCCGGGTTGCCAATCGATGCGCCAATCGGGACGCAAATCGGGACGCAACCCGGAACATCAATCGACTCGCCAACCGGGCAGCACGCCACGCCGTAAACTGCGCTGTGTGCCCGCCCTGCCGTCCGCTGAAGGAGCCGACCATGTCATTCGCCCATCGCCCGACCAGCGTCGCCGCCGACGCCGCGCCGCCCTCCGCCGCGGAGCAGCGACTGCGCGTGGACCTTGCCGCCGCCTACCGGCTGATCGCGCTTTACGGCTGGGACGACCTGATCTACACGCACGTTTCCGCCACCGTGCCGGGCGAGCCCGGCCGCTTCCTGATCAACCCGTTCGGCCTCGCCTTCGACGAGGTATGCGCCTCGAATCTCGTGAAGATCGACACCGAAGGCCGCATCGTCGGCAGGAGCGCGCACCCGGTCAACGCGACCGGTTTCGCGCTGCACGCGGCCGTGCATCTCGCGCGCCCCGACGCCGTGTGCGTCATGCATCTGCACAATACGGCGGGCATCGCTGTCTCGATCCAGCGCGACGGCCTGCTGCCCGCCTCGCAGCATGCGCTGCGCTTCTACGGCCAGCTCGGCTGGCACGGCTACGAGGGCCTCGCGTTCTCCGCCGCCGAGGGCGCGCGCCTCACCGCGAGCCTGGGCGCGCATCCCGCGATGCTCCTGCGCAACCACGGTACGCTCACCACGGGCCGCACCGTCGCGGAGGCCTGGGTGCTGATGGCGACGCTCATCAAGGCCTGCGAAATCCAGCTGCAGGCCCAGGCAGGCGGCGTGCCGCTCGTGATGCCGACACCCGAGGTCTGCGCGCACACGGCCGAGCAACTGCGCGACGGCGGCGCGATCGAGGGCGAACTCGAATGGCCCGCGCTGTTGCGCAAGCTCGACCGCATCGACACGTCGTATCGAGACTAAACCCGCGACTCAACCCGCGACTGAATCCGTTTCCCCTACCCCTGCAAACAAGGAGATCCCTATGCCGACTTTCCACATCGAGATGTTCGAGGGCCGCAGCGCCGAGAAGAAGCGCGAGCTGGCCGCCGCGCTCACCGAGACCACCTGCAAGGTGCTGGGCGTGGATGCCCAATCCGTCGACATCGTCTTCACCGACGTGAAGCCCGAAAACTGGGCGACGGCCGGCAAGCTGTGGAGCGATCCGCGCTGAGCCGCCCGGCTCATTGGATGGTTGTCCTGATGATTTATCGCGAGGCTCGCGGCGGCTTCGACCCCGCGGTCCGCCACGCAGCGCGCGGCCTCGCACCTGCACCGTCACCCCGATTCGAATACCTCGATTTCCCGCACCTGGGCCAATTGACGCACCGCGCGACCCAGCACCGCGAATCGCGCCCGATTTGACGCAAATTGACGCAGTGCATATGCCTATGCGCCAAATCAATCCGCAGCGAATCCTTAATCTAAATTGATCGTTATCAACGATTTAGCGCACAATTTCATCACCTGACGATTGACTGCTGCGACACGCTGGCGCACGTCGCAGTGCAGCAAAACGCATCCCGTTCCCCTACGCTTACGCCCATTCGCACGACGCCTCGCGCGAAAACGCTTTCCGGTACGCAAGCACAGAGCAGGCACGCACATGCAATCGTCAATCCCCGCATTACAGGCGCTATCGTCACTATCGGCATTCGATCTGGCCCGGCTGCAATTCGCCTTCACCGTGTCGTTTCACATCGTCTTCCCGGCGCTCTCCATCGGCCTCGCAAGCTTCATCGCGGTGCTCGAAGCCTGCTGGCTCAAGACACGCAAACCGTTCTACAAGGACCTGTGCCTTTTCTGGTCGAAGATTTTCGCCGTGGCCTTCGGCATGGGCGTGGTCTCGGGCGTGGTCATGAGCTACGAGTTCGGCACCAACTGGGCCGGCTTCTCCTCGTTCGCGGGCCCCGTCACAGGACCGCTCCTCATGTACGAGGTGATGACCGCGTTCTTCCTCGAAGCGGGCTTCCTCGGCATCATGCTGTTCGGCTGGAACCGCGTGAGCCCGCGCGCGCACTTCGGCGCGACGCTGATGGTCGCCATCGGCACCCTCATCTCCACTTTCTGGATTCTCGCTTCGAATAGCTGGATGCAGACGCCGCAAGGCTTCAAGGTGGTCGACGGCCACGTCGTGCCCACCGATTGGCTCAAGATCATCTTCAACCCTTCGTTCCCGTACCGCCTCGCGCACATGGCGATTGCCGCGTTCATCGTGGCCGCGCTCGTGGTGGCCGCGACCGGCGCGTGGCATCTGCTCAAGGGGCGCCGCGACGCCGCCGTCAAGAAGATGTTCTCGATGGCGCTCGGCCTCCTGCTGGTGCTCGCGCCCGTGCAGGCCATCGTAGGCGACGCTCACGGCCTGAACACCCGCGAATACCAGCCCGCCAAGATCGCGGCGATCGAAGGTCTTTGGGACACCGAACAAGGCGGCACCGCGCTCAATCTGTTCGGCATTCCCGACATGCAGGCGGAAACGACGCGCTACGCCGTGAAGATTCCGCATCTCGGCAGCCTGATCCTCACGCATAGCTGGGACGGCGAGATCCGGGGCCTCAAGTCGTTCCCGCCCGATCAGCGCCCGAACTCGACGCTCGTATTCTGGACCTTCCGTGTCATGGTTGGGTTAGGCATCCTGATGATCGTGCTGGCCGCCGCGGGCTGGTGGCTTCGCAAGCGCGGCACGCTCCATGAGTCGCGCGCGTTCCAGCGCTTCGCGCTGGCGATGGGCCCCACCGGCTTCATCACGCTGCTCGCGGGCTGGATCACGACCGAGGCGGGCCGCCAGCCGTGGGTGGTCTACGGCGTGATGCGCACCTCGCAGGCCGTGTCGCCGCTCACCGCGCAACAGGTGGGCGTCTCGCTGATGGCGTTCATCATCGTGTACTTCCTCGTATTCGGCACGGGCATCTATTACATGCTCAAGCTCATGCGCAACGGCCCGGCACTGCCTGACGCCGAGCCTCGCGCGAAGGCGCCGGCAACGCGGCATGGCATGCCCGGCGAAGGCGCGCGGCGCGCGCCTGCCACGCTCGCCGCAGGCCAGCCGTCGAGCCAACCCGCGCACGGCTCGACGACCGCCGCCGATCAGCTGATCGACGCCTGAACCCGAGATCCGCGCGAACCGCAAAAAACCCGCACGAACCGCATTCGAAACGAGGCAACGAGAAACATGGACGTCACCGTCATCTGGGCCGCGATCATCGCGCTCGGCCTTTTACTCTACGTGGTGCTGGACGGCTTCGATCTGGGCATCGGCATTGTGTTTCCGCTCTTCCCCGACGAAGAGGAGCGCGATCTCATGATGAACACGGTCGCGCCCGTCTGGGACGGCAACGAGACCTGGCTCGTGCTGGGCGGCGCGGGGCTCTTCGCCGTGTTTCCCATCGTCTATTCGACAGTGCTCTCGGCGCTCTATCTGCCGCTCGTGTTCATGCTCGTGTGTCTGATCTTCCGTGGCGTCGCGTTCGAGATTCGCGCGAAGGCCAACCGCACGAAGCATCTGTGGGATCTCGCGTTCATCGGCGGCTCGACGGGCGCGGCGTTCTTCCAGGGCATCGCGCTGGGCGCTTTCCTGCAGGGCATTCCGATGGCCGACGGGCGCTTCGCCGGCGACGCCTTCGGCTGGCTCACGCCGTTCAGCCTGCTCTCGGGCTTCGGCCTCGTGGCGACCTATGCGCTGCTCGGCAGTTGCTGGCTCATCGCCAAGACCGAAGGCGATCTGCAACGCCGCCTGCACAAGCTCGTGTGGCCGCTCACGGTCATGCTGCTCGGCTTCATCGCGCTCGTGAGCGTGTGGACGCCGCTGCAAGACCCGCTCATTGCGCAACGCTGGTTCGGCTCGGGCCTGTTCTGGCGCCTCGCGCCGGTGCCGCTGCTCGTGATCGCGTGCGCCGTGTGGATGCGCTGGGCCGTGCAATCGCGCCATCACAAGACGCCGTTCGCCGCCGCGCTCGCGCTCGTGCTGCTCGGCTACGTGGGCCTGCTCGTGAGCCTGTGGCCCTACGCGATCCCGCAGCAGCTCACGCTCTGGCAAGCCGCCGCACCGCGCGAGAGCCAGACTTTCACGCTGGTCGGCGCATCGTTCATCCTGCCCATCATCGTCGCCTACACGGCGATGAGCTACTGGGTCTTCCGAGGCAAGCTCCGTCATGGCGACACCCATCACTACCATTAAGGCTCGCGTCGCCGGCGCGGCGCGCGAAAAACGCCCGCTGCCCGGCTGGCTCTGGTTCGTACTGCTCTGGTGCTGCGGCGTGGGCGCGGCGGTCTCGCTCGGCTTCGTGTTCAAGGTGTTCATGAACCTCACGCTTTTCGCCGTCAAGTAAGGCCCGCGTTCACGCGTTCGTCGCGCGCGCCGCGTTAGACTGTAGGCCATCTGTAACTCTCAAGATAAAAACCATGCAGCAGATGACCTTCATGGAATGCGTGAAACGCGCGTGGAGGAGCGCGTGGGACGTGCTCACGCATAGGCCGGCGCTCGTGCTCGGCGCCCTTGTGGCCTACGCCGCGCTCGGCTGGCTCGGGCTCGCGGGGCGGCCCGTGCCCGGCGAAGGCGACTTGCCGTCCGCCGGCCTCGTCTTCGCCGCCAACCTGGCATCGATACTCAACGCGCTCGTCTATATCGGGTTCTCGCTCAAGGTCTACCGCTTCGTGCTGCTCGACGAGCGCACGACGCCGCTCATGGCGGCCGAAGCGAAACCCATGGCGCGCATCGTGGGGCTCAGCCTCGTCATGGTGCTCGCGCTGGCGGGCATCACGCTCGCCTTGTGGCTGGTGCTGCGCCCGCGCCACGAGAACGGCGTGGCCTTTCTTTCGCTGATCGTCGGCGCGATCTGGGTGTTCATCGGCGTGCGGCTCAGCCTGCTCTATCCGTCGCTCGCAATCGGCGGGCGCTTCGCGCTCGGCGCGGCATGGCGCGATAGCCGCGGACACTTCTGGAACGTGCTGGGCGTCTCCTGCGTCACGGCGCTGCCGCTGATCGCATGCGGCGTGGTCGCGCTGATCGGCCTCGGCATTGCCGGCGTCACGCCCGAGACCGTGCGGACGCCCGCCTGGTTCACGGTGCTCGCCATCGGGCAGAGCGTCGTGAACATCGCCTTCGCGCTGCTCACGAGCACGGCGCTCGCCTGGCTTTATCGGCGCTATGCGAACGAACTGGCGAGCGGCGCCGCGCGCTGAGCGCGATCGACGCTGACGTGCCCGCCCGCGCACCCGCTTCACCAGACGCCGGGCACGAACCGATACCTCACCCGCTCCAGATACGCGCGATAGCCCGGCAGTTCCGCGGCGAGCGCGCGCTCTTCCCGCACGGCACGCCAGCCGATTGCCGCCACCATCGACGGCACGCACGCAAGCCCCCACCACGAGCCGAGCATGAGCGGCGTACCGGCCAGCAGCAGGATCGCGAACGCATACATGGGATGGCGCACGTAGGCATACGGGCCGCTGTCGGTCACCGCGTGGCCGCGTTCGCGCTGGATCTTCACGACGGGCGCAGCGTAGCGGTTGGCCGCGAACACCGCACGCGTGGCGTACAGGTCGACGAAGATCGCCACCGCGCCGCACGCGCCGAGCCAGACCGGCACATGCGACCAGCGAAAGCGCATGGCGTCGAGGCCGATCAGGCACAGCCACGCGCACCAGCCCACCGAGACCACCCCCATGAAGACGCGGTCCCAGACCGCCTGCTCGCGCTGCGCGAATGGCGCGAGGCGTTCGGCTAGCAGGCCGGGGTCGGTGCGCGCGAGCCACAGGCCGATCCATGCGCCCAGCACGGCCCATTCGAGCAGCCAGAGCCAGGCGGCGGTCCATGCCAGCGTGCCCGCCGCGACGAACAGCAGCGCGCCCTGAAATACCAGCCAGATGAACGTCTGCGTGAACAGACGCCTGACGAGAGGCTTGTCCATCGTGTCCTCCTATGCCCCTGGCTTAGGCACGTGCCCGGGCCCGTGCGCGGCTCGCGGCGCGATTTCAGCGATTGACGCCGCGCCCTTGCACGCGCGCGAATAGCGCGTCCATGTCGAAGCCCGCCGTATCGAGGTTGAAACGCTCGCTCAGACAGCGCGCGAGTTCGTCTGCACTCCCGATCATCTGCTCCGTCGTGCGCTGGCCCGTGGCGTCGCGCTCCGAATAGCGGTCGTTGAACAAGATCGCGCGGCTGCCCTCGCGCGCGATGCAGGCGATCAGACTCTCCCTGAAAAACGATTGCGGCGACGCCGACGTGTACCAGTTCGCCATTTCGTAATCGACCCATTGCGCGGGCGCGTCGTCGAAGCGATAGACGTCGACCCATGCGTTGCCGTCGTATTGCTCGAGCTTCCACTCGCGCTCGCCGAGCGGCGCGAGCCGGGCGGGTTCGAGCAGCGTCTCCTGCGCGCCGCGTTCGGCGAACGCCAGCGGCGCGCACAGCGACGCGCTGCCGAAACCCACGTCGGCGAGCCAGGCTGCGCCCTCCACGCGCACGCGCAGCAGCATGTGCGTGCGCGGTGTGATCGTGCCGGCCGGGCGCCCGAACAGCACGCGCGCGGCCAACGGCTCGAGATGAAAACCCAGTTGCATGAGCGCATGCGCGAGCACCGTGTTGTGCTCGAAACAATAGCCGCCGCGCCGCGACGCCACGAGCTTGGCGAAAACATCGGGCGGCGCGACCGACACGGGCCGCGCGGCAAACGGATCGAGATTCTCGAAGGCAATCGCGCGCGGATGCAGCCGATGCAGCGCACGCAGCACGTCGAGCGACGCCTTGCGTTCGCCGTCGTAACCGATGCGCGCGAAATAACGATCGAGATCGAATGGGAAATCGAGGTCGGACATGGGGGCGACTCGCTATTCGAAGGAGGCGAAGAGACCGGAACGACGGCTTGATGCATCGATGATAGGCGAGTTCTTTCTTCATACCGAATAGCGTCGAAGCTGACCGATTGTAATCACCAACATTACCGCCGACAGGCGTTCGTAATACCCACGCTTACGTCGCGTAATTGTTTTGATAATCATTCTCATTTGTGTTGACGTCCGTATTCACGATGCGTACGATGACGCCGTCCTGGAGACAAAAATGACTCAAGCCGCTTGCGTCTGGCGCACGCGGATTCGGCCCGGCCAAAAAAGAAAGCAAAAAGTAAGGAATGCAATGAAATTCAACCGGTCAACCCGTTCATCCGGACGACGCGCTCCTGCCGTGCGCGGCCTCGCGTTGTGGGCAGCGTGTGCGGCGTTCGTGTGCGGCAGCGCGCAGGCGCAGTCAAGCGGCAACCCCGATGCCGCGCCCGAAGCCCCCGAGGCCGATCTCTCGATCAAGGCGCAACCGGGTGACTTCTGGACCGGTATCTGGACCCGCCAGAACCTGCTTGGCGACATGGGCGGCATTCGCCCCTGGCTCGGCAAATATGGCGTGACTTTTCAGTTGACCGAAACAAGCGAATATCTCGCGAACCTGCGCGGCGGCCTCAATCGCGGCGGTACCTATGACGGCCTCACGACGGCAACGGTCCAGGTGGACACGAGCAAGGCGCTCGGCATTCCCGGCGGCCTCTTCAACATCAGCGCGCTGCAGATTCACGGCTCGAACCTGAGCGCGGAGAACCTGGGTACGCTGAACACGGCGAGCGGCATCGAAGCGCAGGACACCACGCGCCTGTGGGAGATGTGGTACCAGCAGTCGTTCCTCGACAAGAGAGTCGACGTGAAGATCGGTCAGCAGAGCATCGATCAGGAATTCATCACGAGCCAGTACGCCGCGCTCTTCGTGAACACGATGTTCGGCTGGCCCGCGCTGCCCTCGTACGACATGCCTTCGGGCGGTCCGGCCTACCCGCTCGCGGGTCTCGGCGTGCGCGTGCGCGGCCAGATCACGCCTTCGCTCACGGGCCTGCTCGGCGTGTTCGACGGCGACCCGCTCGGCAACAACCCGAACAATCTGAGCGGCACGAACTTCAACTTGCACAACGGCACGATGGTGATCGGCGAGTTGCAGTACGCGATCAATCAGCCGTCCGAAGGCGAGCTCGTGAGCGCGGACAGCAGCCACGCGCTGCCCGGCACCTACAAGCTCGGCTTCTGGTACAACAACGAGTCGTTCGCCGACCAGCGCTACGACAACACCGGCCTTTCGCTCAACAATCCGGCCACGACCGGCATTCCGGCGCAGCATCACGGCGACTTCAGCCTCTACGCCGTGGCCGACCAGATGATCTGGCGCCCCGACCCCGACGAGCCGCGCAGCATCGGCGTGTTCGCGCGCGTGATGGGCGCGCCGGGCGACCGCAATCTCGTCGACTTCGCCGCCAACGCGGGCATCGTCATGAAGGCGCCGTTCAAGGGCCGCGACGACGACAGCGTGGGCCTCGCGCTCACCTACATCAAGGTCGGCAACTACGTGCACGACCTCGACATGGACTATCGCGCCTTCAACACGGGGCCGTACGGCGTGCGGACCCAGGAGACGACGCTCGAAGCGACGTACCAGTACCAGGTCACGCCGTGGTGGCAATTGCAGGCCGACGCGCAGTACACCTTCAACGCGGGCGCCGGCCAGAACCCGAACGACGCCACCCAGCCGCTGCGCAACACCTTCGTGGTGGGCGTGCGTACCAACATTACTTTCTGATCCTTAGCATGATGTTCAACCCCACCTCCTCCTGCGCACTGGCGATCGAAGCCGCAACGCTTGCGCGCGGCGCACGTGGGGCACGGAGAAATACGATGAAACACGCCACGCGCAAGCTGCTGCTGTGCTCGGCCCATGCCACCCGCGCGGCGCTCGCGCTCGGCGCCGCCGCCCTCCTTGGCGGCGCGCCGCTCGCCGCGCACGCGGACCAGCAGGGTCTGCTCGAAACCGTCCACCATCACACCACGCTCATCAACACGGTGCCCGACAACGGCGACCAGAACCCGTATGCGATCTATGTCGCGCCGGTGAGCGCCGGAACCGTGAAACAGGGCGACGTGCTGGTCGACAACTTCAACAACGCCGCGAACCTGCAAGGCGCCGGCAGCACCATCGTCGACTATCACCCCGACACGAAGCAGATGACGCTGTTCGCGTCCATTCCGCGCAACCTCAAGGAATGCCCGGGCGGCGTGGGCCTCTCCACCGCGATGACGATGCTCAAGTCGGGCTGGGTGATCGTCGGCAGCACGCCGAGCAACGACGGCACGACCAACACCAAGGGTGCGGGCTGCCTGATCGTGCTCGACAGCAACGGCAAGATCGCCAAGGCGATCAGCACGCCGAACATCAACGACCCGTGGGGCAACATGGCCGTGGTCGACAACGGCGACCACGCCACGCTGTTCGTGAGCAACGCGGGCTTCGGCGTGGGCGGCGCGGACGGCGACCCGCCCGTCTTCAAGCAGGCCACGGTGCTGCGCCTCGACCTCGACATCCCGCAGGGCCAGGCGCCGGTCGTGAAGAAAGAGACGGTGGTGGCGAGCGGCTTCGGCGCCCAGGCCGACAAGGGCGTGTTCCTCGTGGGCCCGACGGGACTCGCGCTCTCGCCCGACCACAAGCTGCTCTACGTGTCGGATGCGATCGGCAATCGCATCAACGTGATCGACGACCCGCTCACGCGCGACGCAAGCGCGGGCGTGGGCCGCCAGCTCACCGCCGACGGCCTGCTGCACCGCCCGCTCGCAATGGTGATGACGCCCCAGGGGCACCTGCTCGTGACCAACGCGCTCAACGGCCAGGTGGTCGAGATCGACCCGGCGACGGGCAAGCAGCTCTTCGCGCGCTGGATCGACACCGACAAGGCCCAGTCGCCGCCGGGTAGCGGCGACCTCTTCGGCATCGCACTCACTCCGGCGGGCGACGGCTTCTACTACGTCGAAGACGACGTGAATACTCTTGTGCTGGCGAAATAATCATGTCTTCCGATGATTCTCAAGGCCGACCACGCCTCGCGCGGCGCGGTTTCCTGAAGGCAGGCGGCGCGGCCGTGGCCGCGGGCGCCTCGCTAGGCGCGGGCCTTGCGGCGCCGGGCCTCGCGCAAGCCGCCGAGGCGAAGCGCCACGCCATGGCCGCCGACCCGATGAACGCCGTCGAGCCGTTCTACGGCGAGCACCAGGGCGGCATCGTCACGCCGCAGCAGACCCACACCTATGTGGCGGCGTTCGACCTCACCACCGCCTCGCGCGACGACGTGGTCAAACTGCTGCGCGAGTGGACCGAATCCGCCGCGCGCATGACGCAAGGCCAGAGCGCGGCTGCGCTCGACAGCGTGAGCGACGATCATCCCGCACCGGATTCGGGCGAAGTGCTCGGGCTCGGGCCGGCCGGTCTCACGGTGACCTTCGGCTTCGGACCCGGCTTGTTCACCTCGGCGGGCAAGGACCGTTACGGACTCGCGCATCTGCGGCCCGCCGCGCTCGTGGATCTGCCGCGCTTCAACGGCGACCAGTTGATCGCCGAGAAGACCGGCGGCGACCTCTACGTGCAGGCCTGCGCGAACGACGCGCAGGTGGCCTTCCACGCGGTGCGCCAGCTCGCGCGCCAGGGCTACGGCAAGCTGACCATGCGCTGGGGCCAGGCCGGTTTCCTCTCCGGCCCGCGCGGGCAGACGCCGCGCAACCTCATGGGTTTCAAGGACGGCACCAACAATCCGCCGATCAACGACCCCAAGCTGATGAACCAGTTCGTCTGGGCCAGTGCGGCCGATGCGCCGTGGATGCAGGGCGGCGCCTATACGGTGTTGCGCCGCATCCGCATCACGCTCGAGCACTGGGACCAGATGGAACTGGGCTTCCAGGAGCAGGTGTTCGGCCGCCGCAAGTACAGCGGCGCGCCCATCGGCAAAGACAAGGAGTTCGACGCGGTCGACCTGACCGCCCAGGACAAGGACGGCAATCCGCTGATTCCCGAGAACTCGCACGTACATCTTTCGAATCGCGCCTCGAACAATGGCGCGCAGATCCTGCGCCGCTCGTACTCGTACAACGACAGCACGAACTTCTACATCGAGCGCTGGCCGCCGTGGCGCCAGGAAACCGAATACGACGCGGGCCTCATCTTCATCGCCCACCAGGGCGACCCGCGCACGGGCTTCATTCCCATCAACGAGAAGCTCTCGAAGTTCGACATGATGAACCAGTTCACCACCCACGTGGGCAGCGCGATCTTCGCGTGCCCGCCGGGCGCGAAGGCGGGCTCGTTCATCGGCGCCGAACTGTTCGAGGCCTGATGGCCGCCTTTTGGCATCAAACCGATTCAAACCGGATTCAATCGACAAGAACGGACCAAGACAGATCATGAACACGACGTTTTTCCGCGCCCGCACCGTTGCCGTCGCCATGGCGCTCGCCGGCGCCCTGCCGCTCGCCGCGCATGCCGCTTCGATCACGCTCTACAGCGCGCAGCACGAGCAGGTAGTGAACCAGCTCGCCAAGGACTTCGAAAAAGAAAGCGGCATCGACGTGAAGATCCGCAGCGGCGAAGGCCCCGCGCTCGCCGCGCAGCTCGTGGCCGAAGGCGCGAAAACGCCCGCCGACGTCTATTTCACCGAAAACTCGCCCGAGCTGATGCTGCTCGAAGAGAAGGGCCTGCTCGCGCCCGTGCAGAATGCGACGCTCGCGCAAGTGCCCGCGCGCTACAACTCGCCGGTCGGCCAGTGGGTTGCCGTGACCGCGCGCCAGAACGTGCTCGCCTATAACACGGCGAAGGTGCAGCCCTCGCAACTGCCGCAATCGATCTTCGATCTCGCGAAGCCCGAGTGGAAGGGCAAAGTGGGCATCGCGCCGAGCGACGCCGACTTCCTGCCGCTGGTGGACGCCGTGCTCGCCGAGAAGGGCGAGGCCGCCACGCTCGCCTGGCTCAAGGGCCTGAAGGACAACGCGCAGATCTTCGACGACGACGAAGGCGTGGTGGCCGCCGTGAACCGCGGCGCCGTGGCGACGGGCATCATCAACAACTACTACTGGGACCGCCTGCACGCCGAGATCGGCGACAAAAAGACGCGCAGCGCCGTGGCGCAATTCGCCGATGGCGACGTGGGCGCGCTCGTGAACGTGTCCGGCGCGGCGGTGACGAAGACCGCGCACAACCCGGACGGCGCGCAGAAGTTCCTCGCCTACCTCGTGAGCGAACGTGCGCAGAAGCTGATGGCGCAAGGGCACATCAGCTTTGAGTATCCGCTGCGCCCCGGCGTGGCCGGCGACCCGATCAACAAGCCGTTCGATCAACTGAAGCCGCCCGCGCTGACAATCCAGCAGCTCGGCGACGACAGCCAGGCCGGCCGTCTGCTGCGCCAGGCAGGCTTGCTGTAATTTGCAGAGGATGCCTGAGTAAATTGTGAGCGAAGCTGTAACCTCGGCGCAAGCCGTGCCGCAAGGCCCCGACGACGTTGCGGGCAAGCCCGCGCGCCGGCGGGCGCCGCGCGCGCTTTTCCTGGCCGCCGCACTGGGTCCCGTGCTGGTGTTGCTGCCGCTCGCGCTGACGTTCTGGCGCGCGCTCTCGTTCGGCTTTGCCGAGGCGGCCGAGCTGCTGTTCAGGCCGCTCGTCGGCGAGCTGCTCGTCAATACGCTCACCATCACCGTGAGCGCGACGCTGGCATCGGCGGTGCTCGGCACCGCGCTCGCCTGGTTCGTCGAACGCACCGACGTGCCGGGGCGCCGCGTGTGGGCCTTGCTCGCCGCCGCGCCGCTCGCGATGCCGGCGTTCATCACGAGCTATGCGTGGGTCTCGCTGAGTCTCGATCTGCAGGACTTTCTCGGCGCGCTCATCGTCATCACGACCGCCTATTTCCCCCTCGTCTATCTGCCCGTGGCCGCCGCGCTGCGCGGGCTCGATCCCGCGCTCGAAGAATGCGCGCGCGCGCTCGGCTGCAACCGCTGGACCACCTTCGTGCGCGTGGTGCTGCCGCAATTGCGCCCGGCCCTGCTCGGCTCGATGCTGCTGGTCGCGCTCGGCGTGCTCTCCGAATTCGGCGCCTTCACGCTGCTGCGCTTTCGCACCTTCACCACCGAGATCTACGCGGAATACCGCACGAGCTTCGATGGCGGCGGCGCGTCGCTGCTCGCCTGCGTGCTGATCGTGCTGTGTCTCGTGTGCCTTGCGTTCGAGTTCCGCGTGCGCGGACGCGCGCGTTACGAGCGCATCGATCGCGGCACGCGGCGCGCCGGCGTGCGCCATGCGCTCGGCCGCTGGCGCTGGCCCGTCGCGGCGGCCTTCGCCGCGCTCAACGTGGGCACGCTCGGCGTGCCGCTCGGGATGATCGGCTATTGGCTCACGCAGCCCGGCGCGGCGGCGATCACGCCCGCCGAGGTCTCGCCCGAACTGCTGTTCTCGACCACCCTGGCGTCGCTGCGGCTCGGGCTCATCGCCGCCGTGTTCACGACGCTGCTCGCGCTGCCGCTCGCGTATCTGCTCGCGCGCTTCCCGGGCCGCGCGGCCACCTTTCTCGAACGCACCGCGTTCATCGCCCAGGGCGTGCCGGGCCTCGTGATCGCGCTCGCCATCGTCTCGCTCGCCGTGCGCGCGCTCGAACCGCTCTACCAGGGCACCACGCTGCTCATCGTCGCCTACGCGATCCTGTTCCTGCCGCTCGCGCTGGTGAGCGTGCGCGCGGCCTTGCTGCAGGCGCAGCAGCGGCTCGAAGAAACCGCGCGCTCGCTCGGCCTCGGCTGGTTCGCCACGCTGCGCCGCGTCGTGCTGCCGCTCGCGGGGCCGGGTCTCGGCGCGGCGGCCTCGATGGTGTTCATCTCGGTCGTGACCGAGCTGAACGCAACGCTGCTGCTCGCGCCCATCGGCACGCAAACGCTCGCCACCCAGGTCTGGTCCGATACCTCGACGCTCGCGTTCGCCGCCGCCGCGCCCTATGCCGCGCTGCTCACCGCGCTCTCGCTCGCGGCTTCGGGGCTGCTGTTCGCGTTCGCGGGCAGGTCGGCGCTCGCGGCGCACGCTGCCGGGCCAACGCCCGCGTCGGCGTCCGCCGATGCGACGCCGGCAGCCGACGCCTCCTGATGGCTTCGCCGTTCGCCCCCGTTCAGCCCGTTTTCAGCCTGTTACGTCCATGAGCACACTTCGCATTTCCGGCGTCTCCAAGTCCTTCGACGGCCATCCCGTGCTGCACGACGTCCACCTCACAGTAAACTCGGGGACGCTGGTCGCCCTGCTCGGCCCCTCGGGCAGCGGCAAGACCACGCTGCTGCGCCTGCTATGCGGCTTCGAACGCGCCGATTCGGGCACGATCGAAATCGGCTCAACGCGGGTGGCCGGCGAATCGCTGCACCTGCCCGCCGAGCAGCGGCAGATCGGCTACGTGCCGCAGGAAGGCGCGCTGTTTCCGCACCTGAGCGTCGCCGAAAACATCGTGTTCGGACTCCCGCGCGCGCAACGGCGCACGCAGCATCGCGTGGCCGAGCTACTGGAGCTCGTGGGTCTGCCGCTGTCCTATGCGAATCGCGCCCCGCAGCAGCTCTCGGGCGGGCAGCAGCAGCGCGTGGCGCTCGCGCGCGCGCTCGCGCCCGCGCCGGATCTCGTGATGCTCGACGAACCGTTCTCGTCGCTCGACGCCGCGCTGCGCGTGGAAACGCGCGAAGCCGTGGCGCGCGCGCTCGCGGCCACGGGTGCGACGGCGGTGCTGGTCACCCACGACCAGGCCGAAGCGCTCTCGCTCGGCCATGAAGTGGCCGTGCTCTGGCGCGGACGTCTCATGCAGACCGCCGCGCCGCAAACGCTCTACCGCCGCCCGGTCACGCGCGAGCTTGCGGCATTCGTGGGCGAAGCGGTGCTGCTGCCCGGGCGCGTCGCCGGGGGCATGGCGCACTGCGCACTGGGCATGTTGCCGCTCGCCGAAGGCGTCCGGCCCGAAGACGGCGAAGTCGACGTGATGCTGCGCCCCGAGCAGATCGACGTGCTTGCGCAATCCGCAACGCGCGACGGTGCGCTCGACGCGCTCGTGTGCGAGGTCACCTTCCAGGGGCAGGACGCGGCGCTCACGCTGGAGCTCGCGGACACGCCGACGACGCTGCGCGCCCGCGTGCCGGGCTACCGTACGCCGCGCGCCGGCGAGCGCGTGCGTATCGCCGTGGGTGGCGAAGTCAGCGTTTATCCGCGCTAAAGGCGTGGTGCAGGCAGCCGCCGGCTAGCCCCGCGGCCGCCGCACCGAGAGATCCTGAAGCATCTGTTGGACGAAGTAATCGCAAGTGGGCCGGTTCGACTTCACGCTGCGCGCGACGACGATATCGAGCGGCTCGATCTTCGGCAGCCCCTGCGCCTCGCCAAGGATCTCGAAACGCGGCGGCACGCTGCAGCGCGTGAGCGCCACCACGGCGATGCCCGCCTCCACCGTCGCCATCAGCCCCATCAGGCTCGCGCTGCTATAGGCCGCGCGATAGCGGATGCGCGCCGCATCGAGCGCCGCCACCGTATGCGCGCGCGCCACGCTGCCGTGCTCGTAAAGGCCCACCGGCAGCGGCGACATCGAGAGCGGCGCCGGATCGTCGGGCGAGCCCACCCACACCATGTCCTCGCTGCGCACGAATTCGCCGCGCAGCTTCCGGTCGCGCGTGACGAAGGCCACGTCGATCTTGTTGTCCGCCAGCATCGGCCCGAGCGCCACGCTCTGCGCGCACACGATCTCGATCTCCACATGCGGATAGAGCGTCGAAAAACGCCTGAGCACCGGCGAAAGCAGCGCGGCCATGTAGTCGTCGGGCGCGCCCAGCACCACGCGCCCCGTCACCTCGGGCCGCACCAGCGCCGACCAGGCCTCCTCCTGCAAGTCGAGCGCGCGCCGCGCATATTCGAGCAGCGTATTGCCGGGCCGCGTGAGCGCGAGATTGCGCGTATCGCGCGTGAACAGCGTGGTGCCGAGCATCTGCTCCAGCCGCTTGATCTGCATGCTCACCGCCGCCTGCGAACGATGCACGGTCACGGCCGCCTTCGTGAAGCTGCCCGCGTCCGCGACGGCCGCGAAGGTGCGCAACAGGTCGAGGTCGAACTCGGGATTCATGATTCATAAGCCACGTTGATGGAATTCTTAAATTTAATTCGTTTGCCGATGCCTCGCAACTGACCAATACTGAGCCGGTTTTCAACACGCTTTCTATCCACGGATTCCGGCCATGCAATCCGAACTCCACAGCGGCCGCCGCGAAGGCGTCTTCATGCTCGCGGGCGGCGGGCTCCTGATGGGCACGATCGGCATTTTCGTCGAAGAGGCGCGCCTTGGCGCGCTCACGCTCGTGTTCTTTCGCTGCTTCTTCGGCATGCTCGCGCTCGCCGCGTATTGCGCATGGAAGGGCTGGCTCGCCCCCAGCCAGATCGCACGCCAGTTCACGCGCCGCACCTTCACCCTTGCGTTCATCTCGGGCGTGCTGATGGTCACGCAGTGGGTGGGCTTCTTCGATTCGATTCATCGCACCAGCATCGCGGTCGCGACGGTCGTGTTTCATGTGCAGCCGTTCTGGGTCGTGCTGATGGGCGCGGCGCTCTTTCACGAGCGGCTGGGCGCGGACCGGCTCGGCTGGATCGCGATTGCCTTCGTGGGCCTCGTGCTCGCCTCGGGCGTGCTCGCGGAAAGCCATCTCGCGGACCAGCCGCGCTACCTGATCGGGCTGGCCGAAGCGCTGGGCGGCTCCGTGCTCTACGCGAGCGTCACGCTGATCGCCAAGAGCCTGCGCGAATTCCGCCCGCATCTGCTCACGCTCACGCAATGCGCGGTGGGCTCGGTGTGCCTGCCGCTCATCGCGCCTTTCATCGCGCCGCTCGAACTCGCGCATATTTCGCCTGCGCAATGGGGCTGGCTCATCGGCATGGGCGTGCTGCACACGGGGCTGTCCTACGTGCTGATCTACGGCGCGCTGCCCAGGCTCACCACGCCCGTGATCGCCGTGCTGCTGTTCATCTATCCGCTCACGGCGATCGCCGTCGATGCCATCGTCTACGGCCGCGCCCTGAGCGTGCCGCAGCTCGCGGGCATGGCGCTGATCGTGACGGCGAGCCTCGGCGTGAATCTCGGCTGGCGACTCTTGCCGATGGGGCTCGCGCTCAGGCGGCGCTGACGCGCGCCGCCCGGGATCGTGCGCGGACGATTCGAAACGCGAATCACGCGGGCAGCGTCTCGCCCTTCGTCTCCGGTGCGAACGGGATGATGAGCAGCCCGAGCACGAACGCAAGCGCCGTGAGCGCGACCGGCACGCCCAGCGTGTGCATGTGCAGCACGGCCGCGCCCAACAGGAAATTCACGCCCGCGCCCACGAAACGGCCGAACGAGGTGCAGAACGCGAACGCCGTGGCCCGCACGCGCGTCTCGAACTGCTCGGGCAGCCACAGGCTGAAGAGCGCGAAGTTGCCGCCGAAAAAGCCCAGCACGAACAGGATCGCGATGAACGGCACGAGCCCGTTCTCGAGGTAATACGCCCAGCCGAAGCTCGCCGCGATCGTCACGGCCATGCCCGCGAAGTAGACCGCGAGCGTCCATTTGCGGCCGATGCGCTCGGCCATCGGCGGCAACGCGAGACAGCCGAGAATCGTGCCGATGGAGAGAATGCCGGTGGCGATCGAGGCCGTGCGGATGGCGTCGGCCTTGCTCGCGCCCGCGCGGGTCGCGAGCTGGATCACGGCGGACGGCTCGTACACGGCGCCCGCCCACAGGCCGATGATCGCGATGGTCAGGAGCGCGCACGCCACGACGGTCCGCAAACGATACGCACTACCGAAGATCTCGCGCAGCGGGCGGCTGCGATGCGCGTGGCTCGCCTCGGAGCGCTGCCATTTGGCCGGCTCCTCCACGCGCATGAGCACGAGAATGGCGACCACCACGGGGACCGCGCCCGTGAGGAACATCGCGCGCCAGCCGAAGTGCACGCCCACCGTGTAGTTGAGCGCCGCAGCGATGAAAAAGCCCGCGTAATAGCCGGTCTGCAAATAACCCGCCCCCATTTTGCGGCGATCCTCGGGCCACGACTCGGCCACGTAGGTGCCCGCGAGCGCCCATTCGCCGCCGATGCCCACGCCCGCCAGAAAGCGGTAGATGCCGAGCGCCCAGACGCTCTGCGCGGTCGCCGAGAGACCCGTGAAGATCGCGAACATGAAGATCGTGCCCGCCAGCACGCGCGTACGGCCGAAGCGGTCCGCCATGGGCCCCCAGATGAACGACAGGCCCCACCCCACCAGAAAGAGCGCGAACAGGATCGAGCCCGCGAGGCCGACATGCGCGGGCGTGGCCGCATAGCCCGAGCGCGGCAGCAACTCCGTGAGCGCCGGCGTGAGCACCAGCGCGTAGATGAACGAATCCATGCCGTCGAGCGTCCAGCCGGCCCAGGCGCCCCAGAAACCGGCGATCTGCGAGCGGTTGAGCGGTGTCTTCTGGGCGCGCTGCGCGGCCCCGGTGATCGAATTCATAGGCTCCTCTCTCCTGTGATCCCCCTCGCGCGCCGAAGCGGCGCCACGCGGTACGGAACGCGAACCGGACTTGCGCCGGCTGTCTCAAGCTCCCTGCTGATCCTTTGACGCACTGGCGGGAATACCATGAGGTATTCACGAACCCCGCTGCACCCGCCGCCGCCCAAGGGCTTGCGACGCGGTTTGCGGCGCGGGCGTCGTCCCACATTTCGGGTTTTCGAGACTTCCGAAGTCGTGGTTTTATATATAATATTTGATCTCATGAGCCACGCAACGGATGGTTTTCCCCTGGAAGGCAGCGTCACGGAGGCCGCGCAGCCGGCGCCGCACGCGTTGCCGGGCCTGCCGGCCGCCGCGGCGCCGCGCACCAGCACGTCGCGCATGATCGCGGACGCCCTGCGCACCGCCATCGTCGAAGGCACGCTCGCGCCCGACGCGCCGCTGCGCCAGGACGCGATCGCGCGCCACTTTTCGGTCAGCGCGATTCCGGTGCGCGAGGCGCTGCGCCAGCTCGCGAGCGAAGGCTGGGCGCGCATCGAGGTCAACAAGGGCGCGTGCGTCGCGTCGCTCTCGCGCGACGAAGCGCGCGAGATCTACGAGATCCGCTCGGCGCTGGAGAGCCTCGCGCTCGGTCTCGCGATTCCGAATCACACGGCCGCAACGCTGCGCGAAGTGAGCGCGCTGGCCGCCGCCGCGTCGCGCGAGCCCGACCCGTCGCTCTATGTGGCGCGCAACGAGGCCTTCCATATGAGCCTCTACGCGCCCGCCGGCCGCCCGCAATTGATGGAGATGCTCGCCACGCTGCATCGCCGTGGCGAGCGCTATCTGCGCCTGAAATTCGGCTTTCCCGCCTACAAGGGCGAATCGGATGCCGAGCACACCGGGATCCTCGCCGCCGTGAAGCGGCGCGACATTCCCGCCGCCCAGGCGCTCGTGGCCGCGCACCTGCTGGGCACGGGCGAATTGATCTACCGTTTCCTGACCGAGCGCGCAGCGGCGCCGCCCGCCGCCCCAAAGCGGCGCGCCAGCCGCGCTGCCGCCTCTCCCGCCACACCTCGCTCACGGAGCCGAACTCCCGATGAAGCCTCAAGCTGAAACGCCCACTTCGCCCCCCTCCGCCCAGAGCGCGCCGCGCTCGTGGACCACGCGCCGCGATGAGAAGACCCGCCGCCTCGCCGCCATTGCCGGCTGGCTCGAAGACGGCGTGCTGCCCGCCGCGCGCGCGACCGAAGCGCTGGAGCGGCTGATCCGCCCCGGCGACCGCGTCGCCCTCGAAGGCGACAATCAGAAGCAAGCCGACTTTCTCTCGCGCTCGCTCGCCAAAGCCGATCCCGCGAAGCTCAACAACGTTCATCTGCTGATTTCGAGCATCAGCCGCCCGGAACACCTGACGCTGTTCGAGCGCGGCATCGCGCACCGCGTGGACTTCTCGTTCGCGGGCCCGCAAAGCCTGCGCGTCGCGCAACTGCTCGAGGACGGCCGGCTCGAAGTGGGCGCGATCCACACCTACGTGGAGCTTTACGCGCGCATGTTCGTCGACCTGATTCCGCAGGTCGCGCTGCTGTGCGCGGAAAAAGCCGATCGACACGGCAATCTCTACACGGGCCCGAACACCGAGGACACCCCCACGATTGCGGAAGCCGCCGCCTTCAGCCAGGGCATCGTGATCGTTCAGGTCAACGAAATTGTGGACGAGCTGCCGCGCGTGGACATTCCCGGCTCGTGGGTGGACGTGGTCGTGCAGGCCGACCGGCCCTTCGCGGTCGAGCCGCTTTTCACGCGCGATCCGCGCCATATCGGCGACCTGCAGGTGCTCACCGCGATGATGACCATCAAGGGCATCTACGCGCCGTATCACATCACCTCGCTCAACCACGGCATCGGCTTCGACACCGCGGCCATCGAACTGCTGCTGCCCACTTATGGCGCATCGCTGGGCCTCAAGGGCAAGATCTGCCGCAACTGGACGCTCAATCCGCATCCCACGCTGATTCCCGCCATCGAATCGGGCTGGGTCGAGAGCGTGCATTGCTTCGGCAGCGAAGTGGGCATGGAGACGTATGTCGCCGCGCGCCCCGACGTGTTCTTCACCGGCAGCGACGGCAGCTTGCGCTCGAACCGCGTGCTGTGCCAGCTCGCGGGCCAGTATGGCGTCGACCTCTTCATCGGCTCGACGCTGCAGATCGACGCCGACGCGAACTCGTCCACCGTCACGCGCGGCCGGCTCGCGGGCTTCGGCGGCGCGCCGAACATGGGCCACGATCCGCGCGGGCGGCGCCATGCGAGCGACGCGTGGCTCAAGCTGCTCGAGGCGAGCGCGCCGCAATCGCCAATCGGGCGCGGCCACAAGCTGGTGGTGCAACTCGTGGAAACGTGGAAGAAAGGCGGCGAACCGACTTTCGTCGATGAGCTCGACGCCATCGCCGTGGGCGAAAAGAGCGGCATGCCGATCGCGCCCGTGATGATCTACGGCGACGACGTGAGCCATGTCGTGACCGAGGAAGGCATCGCGCACCTGCATCGCGCCGAGGGCGTCGACGAGCGACGCGCCGCGCTCGCGGCGGTCGCGGGCGTGACGCCCATCGGCCTGCGCGCGCAGCCGCAGAAGACCGGGGAACTGCGCCGCCGCGGCATCGTTCAGTTCCCCGAAGATCTCGGCATCCGCCGCGGCGATGCCAAACGCTCGCTGCTCGCGGCGCGCAGCATCGACGATCTCGTGACGTGGTCAGGCGGGCTCTACACGCCGCCCGCGCGCTTCCGTAGCTGGTAAGCGCGATGCGTACGCTCTCCCTGGACACGCTGGCCGAAGGCGCGGCGGCCCCATATGCGACGAAGGCGACGAAGGCCACGAATGCCACGACGACGCCCCGCGACGCCGCGCCGAGCCCCGACGCGCAACTCGCGCGCTTCGCCCGCGATGCGCTGATCGAGGAAGCGCGTCTCACGCCCAAGCCCGCGCTCGTGGATGCACGTGGCAGCGGCGCGCACGTCGACCTCGATCTCGCGACGATGCTGCGCTCCGCGCACGCGCTCGAACCCACGTTCGAAGCGCTCGCGCGCGCTTCGCGCGGCGCGACGCCGGGCAGCGCGCTGCGCACCGACCTCGCGCGCATTGGCCGCGCGGGCGAAGCCGCGATGATGCGCGCGACCGGCGGCAGCAACGCGCATCGCGGCGCGATCTGGATCGTCGGCCTTTTAGTTGCTGGCGCAACTATCGCGCGCATGCCACCGGATAGCGCGGGCGTCTGTGCCTGCGCCACCGAGATCGCCGAAACCGCAGCAAGGGTCGCGCGTTTCGACGATACGCTCGCCCAGCCTATGCAAAGCAACGGCGAACGCGTGCGGCAGCGCTACCACGTGGGCGGCGCGCGGCGCGAAGCGCAAGACGGCTTTCCGCATGTGATTCGCGTGGGCTTGCCCGCGCTCCATGCGGCGCGCGCGCAGGGCCACGACGAAGCGACCGCGCGCGTGGACGCACTGCTCGCCATCATGGCCTCGCTCGACGACACCTGCGTGCTGCACCGCGCGGGCCTCGCGGGCCGCGAGGCCGCGCAGACGGGCGCACAGCGCGTGCGCGACGCGGGCGGCATCGCCACGCGCGCGGGCCGCGCCGCGTTCGACGCGCTCGAACGTGCGCTGCTCGCGCTCAATGCATCGCCGGGCGGCGCGGCCGATCTGCTCGCCGCGACGCTCTTCATCGACAAACTGCTTCACCACCGCATTGGCGGGAGGACGGTTTCATGGAACAACTGACATTCGACTATCCGGCGCAGCGCGCCGTGACGACGCGCGCCCACGTGGGCGTGGTGGGCTCGGGCGATCTCGAAGTGCTGCTGCAGCCAGCCAGCAATATGCAGGCGCGCGTGGTCGTACACACGAGCGTGGACGGCTACAGCCACATCTGGAAGAGCGTGCTCGACCGCTTCTTCACGCGCTACGACGGCGCGGCGCTCATCGAAATCAACGACTTCGGCGCGACGCCCGGCGTTGTCGCGCTGCGTCTGGCCGAAGCCGTGGAAGCCGCGCAGGACGACGCACAAGGAGGCCAGGCATGAGCGCGGGCACCCACACGCAAACGCTGCTGCGCGAGAGCTTCATCGAGCTCTCCGCGCGCGAGCGCGCCACCGCGGTGCTCGATCAGGGCAGCTTCCGCGAACTGCTTGGACCGTTCGATCGACTCGAGTCGCCGTGGCTGCCGCTGCAAGGCATCGTCTGCCAGGCCGACGACGGCGCCGTGATCGCACGCGGCACGCTCGACGGCGAGCCGGCCGTCGTGTGCGCGATCGAATCGGCGTTCCAGGGCGGCAGCATCGGCGAGGTCTCGGGCAGCAAGATCGCGGCCGCGCTCGAACTCGCGCTCGCCGACTGCGAGCGCGGCAAGATCGTGCGCCCCGTCGTGCTGTTCGAAACCGGCGGCGTGCGCCTGCAGGAGGCCAATCTGGGCCTCGCCGTGATCGCCGAAATCCAGTCGGCCATCGTCGCGCTGCGCCGCCACGTGCCCGTGGTCGGCGTGATCGCGGGCATGGTGGGCTGCTTCGGCGGCATGTCGCTCGCGGCGGGCCTGTGCTCGTATCTCGTGATGACCAAGCAAGGCCGCCTCGGCATGAACGGCCCCGAAGTGATCGAGCAGGAAGCGGGTATCGAGGAACTCGATTCCAGCGACCGCCGCCACGTATGGCAGTTGATCGGCGGCGAACAGCGCGCGCGCACCGGTTATGCCGACGCGCTCGTGGAAGACGCCGTCGACGACGTGCGCGCCGCAGTGTGCGCCGCGTTCGCGCGCGGTGTGCCGCACGCGCATCGCACCGAGCAGGTCGATACGACGCTCGCGAAGCTCGCGCAGATCGATCCCGCCAGCGTCGCGCCGGAAACGATGGGCGCGATGTTCGGCACGTCATCCTCCTCATCTTCCAGCGCCCACGGAGAGCCCGCATGAGCGAAACGAATCTGAGCCGCGGCGCGCTGTGGCTGCGCGCGCTCGCAGGCGCGCCGGACGATGCCTGCGCCCCGTGCGTGCCATTCGCCGATGCGCCGCTCGACGGCGAGACCGCGCGTTTCATCACGGTCGCGCCCGATCCCGACAATCGCTTCCCGCGCGCACGCGACAACGTGGTGGGCCTCGAACAAGGCTGGCGTCTCGCACAGGCCGTGCGCGGCGCCATCGCCGAAGATGCTGCCAGTGGCACGCGCCGTCCGATCGTCGCGATCGTCGACGTGAAGAGCCAGGCGTACGGCTATCGCGAGGAAATGCTCGGTATCCACCTCGCCTGCGCCGCCGCCGTCGACGCCTATGCGAGCGCGCGCCTCGCGGGCCATCCCGTAGTCGCCCTGATCGTTGGGCCGGCCATGTCGGGCGCGTTCCTCGCGCACGGCTACCAGGCCAACCGCATCGTCGCGCTCGATGCGCCCGGCACGATGGTGCACGCGATGGGCAAGGAAGCGGCGGCGCGCGTCACGCGGCGCAGCGTCGAGGATCTCGACGAACTCGGCGAGAAGATCGTGCCGATGTCGTATTCGATGGCTTCGTTCGCGAAGCTCGGGCTGCTAGACGAATCGATCGCAGGCGTGAATGCCGATGCCCCGGACGACGCGCAAATCGCACGCGTACGCGAAGTGCTGGCGCGAAGCGTGCGCGAAGCGCGCGCCGACCGGAGCGGCCTCGCGCACCGCCTGCAGGGCGAAGCGGCGCAACGCACGCGGGCGGCTTCGATCGAGGTCCGCAAGCGGCTGGCGCAACAGTGGAACGCGGGCTCGTGAGAGTGTGCGCCGCCCCGCCGTTCGCACCCGGCGCGCCACGCACAGACGACGCGCGCTGGTGCGCGCACGATCTGCTTCGGCTCGTACGTCTTACGCCCGTGGAGGGCGAGCCCGATTGGGTGCGCCCGGCATTCGCGCGCGCGCCGTTTGCAGTCGTGCGCCGCGCGCAAGCTGCGGCGGGCTTCGTGGCGGCGGGCGTGCGCGGCACCACGCGTGCCGAGCGATTCGGGACATGGATCGATGTTAAGGATATCGAATCGTCGATATCGCCCGAAACGCTGCTTGCGGTAGCGCCCTCGCCTGGGCGCGCCGCGCTCGCGGCCTTCGCGGCGCTCGCGACACTGCGCGAGACCCCGGGCCCCCTGCACGATTTCGCCTGGGGACCGACAGGCAGCGCAGGCTTCGAGCTAGCCGCGCAACTTCCCACGCTGACTGAATCCAGCGATCTCGACGTGCTGATCCGCATGCCACACCGCCGCGACGCCGCGAGTATCGCAGCGCTCGCCGCTGCGCTGGAGCACGCCGCGCAGCGCGCCGGCACGCGCGTGGACGCGCAGGTGGAAACGCCGGCGGGCGGCATCGCGCTCGTCGAACTCGCGCAACTGGCGCGCGGCAAGGCGCGCGTGCTCGCGCGCGCGACCGACGGCGCGCGCCTCGTCGCCGATCCATGGCAACCCTCATGAGCCTCGCCTGTCTCTTTCCCGGCCAGGGCGCGCAAAGCCCCGGCTTCCTGCATCGGCTGCCCGGGCACGAGATCGTGCGCGCCACGCTCGACGAAGCGTCGGCAACGCTAGGCATCGACGTGCTCACGCTCGACACCGCCGAAGCGCTGCAATCGACCGTCGCGGTGCAAATCGGCCTCGTGGTGGCCGGCGTGGCACAGGCTCGCGCGCTAGCCCAGGCCGGACTGACGCCGCAATTCAGCGCCGGCCTCTCGGTGGGCGCGTATCCGGCGGCCGTGTGTTGCGGCGCGCTCGACTTCGCCGACGCCCTGCGCATGGTGAAGAAGCGCGCCGAGCTCATGGAGTCCGCGTGGCCGTCGGGCTATGGCCTCACGGCCGTATCGGGACTCAACGAGACGCAGGTCGAGGCGCTCGCCCACTCGGGCGAGCAGGCGCGGAGCAGCCGCGAGCGCGTCTACGTGGCCAACGTCAACGCGCCGCGCCAGATCGTCGTGGCAGGCGCCGACACGGCGCTCGAAGCTTTCGCCGCGCGCGCGCTCGCGGCGGGGGCTCGCAAGGCGCAGCGTCTCGCGGTCGCCGTTCCTTCGCATTGCGAATTATTGGCCGACGCAACGGAGCAACTCGTGGCATGGTCGCGCGACATCCCGTTTCGTTCGCCCGAAGGCGTCTACGTCGACAATCGCGGCGGACGGCCGCTCCATGACGGCGATGCGATTCGCGCCGACCTCGCCACCAATATGCGCTACACGGTGCGCTGGTTCGACGCGCTCACGGTCATGATCGAATCGGGCGCCACCGTGCTGGTCGAAGCGCCGCCCGGCCAGGTGCTCACCGACATCGCGCGCGAACATTACCCCGAAGTCGCGGCATTGGGTGCGGCCACGCTGCCGCTCGACCGGCTCGCGGCCACCGTGCGGCGGCGTCTGGGCGTCGATTGACGGCGTCGGGGATATCACTGCAAGTCCGCGAATAAAATATTTATGCGCATAAAGTCGAATTGGATTTTTAGCGCAGCGCATCTCAATAGCAAGCAACTCCACCGAATTGACACCCAACTTGCACTCAAATCCGGTCAATCCACCGACTTCTTGCGCAATTCCGGCATCACGACGCGAAACGTGAGATTGACCCGTTCGCCGTTCGCGGCGGGCTCCTTCGGCACCCGGTGACGCCACCGCGCCTGGGTCTCGCCGCGCATCACAAGCAGGCTGCCGCTCGAAAGCGGGAACGAGCGCGTCACGCCGGTCGCGTTGTGGCGCAAGTCGAAGCGCCGCGTCGCGCCCAGGCTCAGCGAGGCGATCACGGGATGCGGACCGAGCTCGGGTTCGTGGTCGGCGTGCCAGCCCATGCTGTCCGTGCCACTCCGGTAGCGATTGAGCAGCACGCTGTTGAAGCGCACGCCGCAGAGCGCGGCAATGGCGTCGCGTAGCTCGGCCACGGCCGGCGTCCACGGCCGCGGCACGTTGCGGATTCCCGAATAGATATACACGGCGCCGGGATCGCCCTGCCACGCGGTCAGGCGCGGCTGGTCGACCCAGCCGCCGGGCGTACGGATGCGCTCCTGGCGCCAGTCCGTTTCGGCCACGATGCGCGCAAGCCATTCGGCCGCCGCCACGGGCGCGAGCCATGCGGGATGCCAGTCGATGTCGGGTTGCGGAGTATCGTCGAAGAGATCGAACATCGAGGTATCTGGCGCGAACGGAGCAGTCGCAACCGACTCAAGTCAGTAGCGCGATATAGAACACGACCGCGCCGATCAGCGCGCCCACGAAGCAGAAGCCCTCCGGCGCTTCGTCGGTCGTGCGCGAGCGCAGCCACGCCCCCGCCACGCCGAAGAAACCCGCTATGCCGAGCGCGACGAACACCATCACGACGTCGAATAGCGCACTGCGGCCGATCTCGAGGATGTCGAGATGCCTGACCGCGAAATACAGCACCACGGCCATGATCGAAAGCACGACCATTGGCAGCATGACATGACTACCCTCGTGACCGACATGACGACCATGAAGCCCTTGCACAACCGGCCTGGTGATTTTCATGACCCGTCTCCCCCAGAGCGCCCGAAACCGCACGGGCCTCGATTCGAGCATAGTCCATCGACCGGACCGATTCAATGAACGTTTAATAGCGCACACGGGCCCGCAAGAAAATAGTGCGACGGCGGCCCGAGGTTGGCAATCCAGGGTTATGCCGCAGCGCCGCACCCGTCCCGTCGCGCAGCCGCTCGCCAGCCGTCCGCCGTGTCGCGCGCGGCCCGGGCATGGCCGCCGCAAGCCGTGGGAGACGGCCGCGCCGAGCCCTGGCGTGCGGTGCTGCAGTGCGCCGAAGTGGCGCTCGCCTCGCGCCGGCACGAACGCTGCGCTGTCGGTAAAATGCCTCGAATGCACGATTCGTCCATCGGCACGAATCCCGCCATGGGGGCCATGCGATGCGCGCAACCCGCTGCGCGTCGCGGTGCGCCCGATGACCGTGCCTGCGCCCCGCTCCGTTTCCTCAGTCGCCTGAGCTCACCATCGGCCCGACATGCCCCGACTCTCGTTTCTGGTCCGCTTCATCTCCATAGGCGTGCTATTGCACCTGTATGTCGGCTTCCGGCTGATTCCCGACCTGCCCGTGCCCATCGCCGGCAAGTGGCTCGCCGCGCTGTGGCTCGTGCTTTCCGTGCTGGTGATTCCGCCTGGCATGCTCGCACGCCGCTTCAAGCGCCAGCCGCTCGGCGACCGCCTCGCATGGACCGGCATGCTCGCGATGGGATTTTTCTCGTCGCTGCTCATGCTCACGATCGTGCGCGATCTCGTGCTCGCCTCGCTCATGACGCTCGCCTCGATCTGGCCACGCGGCGTCGACCTCGCGAGCTGGCGCACCGGCAGCGCCGCCGCCGTCGTCGCGCTGGCCTTCTGCTCGAGCGCGTTCGGCTTTTTCAACGCACGGCGGCGCGCGCGCGTGCGCAGCGTCGACGTGCCGATCCGCGGGCTGCCTGACGCGCTCGACGGCTTCACGATCGTGCAGTTGAGCGACATCCACGTCGGGCCCACCATCAAGCACGATTACGTCGATGCGATCGTGCGGGCCGTGAACCAGCTCGACGCCGACGTGGTGGCGATCACCGGCGACGTCGTGGACGGCAGCGTGCAGCATCTCGCGAATCACACGGCGCCGCTCGGACGGCTCGCATCGCATCACGGCGTCTATCTCGTCACCGGCAATCACGAGTACTACTCGGGCGCCGATGCGTGGGTCGCCGAGTTCCGGCGCATCGGCCTCACGGTGCTGATGAACCAGCACGTGGTGATCGAGCACGGCGGCGCGCGGCTCGTGCTCGCGGGCGTGACCGATTACACCGGCGGCCACTTCGATCCCGCCCATCGCAGCGATCCGCAGGGCGCCCTGCGCGGCGCGCCCGCCGACGTGAACACGCGCGTCCTGCTCGCCCATCAGCCGCGCACCGCGCATGCCGCCGCCGACGCGGGCTATACGCTGCAGCTCTCGGGCCACACGCACGGCGGGCAGATCTTCCCGTGGAATTTCCTCGTGCGGCTGCAGCAGCCGTTCACGGCGGGCCTCGAAAAACTCGGCAGCCTGTGGGTGTACACGAGCCGCGGGACGGGCTACTGGGGGCCGCCCAAGCGGCTCGGCGCG